>Ga0224528_1000148_pt1 | contig 57604 bp, 45 predicted proteins | sample CBST25metaG_2_FD_179888 | JGI IMG/M metagenome (GOLD analysis project Ga0224528, IMG submission 179888) | Peat soil microbial communities from Stordalen Mire, Sweden - C.B.S.T25 | ecosystem: Environmental > Terrestrial > Soil > Wetlands > Peat | place: Sweden: Norrbotten County, Stordalen Mire...
CGCATTTTTCTGCGCTTCCTGACGCGCATCTGGGACGCGATTCCGGCTCTGCGAGCGACGGACACACTTCATACTTCACTTGTATGTGCCTGAAAGCGACTTTTTCAGGAACGACTAATTATCGTCCATTGTTCGAACACAAGCCTTCACCGACCGACAGTTCAACTCAACTTGGTTGTCGCAGGACGCGACCGGTTCGCGAACAATCTCGTCTAGAAGCGCCTTCTTGTATCAGACTGGGAACGGCGAGCCGAGCCATCCTCAGCGGAATCTCTCTCGCGCTTGTTCGGGTGCCGTCCGGCTCTATTGCGATTTCCAGAAAAGCAACAAGCCGTAATTGTGGAGGCAACATAATAACTTATCTTAAGGATCTTGTGATCACCCAGAATACTGATACCGCTGTTCCATTTCGTAAAGCCGTTTGCGGGCTCACTCTGGATCTGATCATTTTGGCAATCCCGGTGGAAGTCGTCCTCTCCCGTCTGCTTGCTCTCAAAGCGAATGAAATTATTCCACATGGCCGCGTCGCGATCGCCATAGGCGCGGTCCTAATTAGAGGTACGGGTTTTTACACCGACTTGCTGTGGACGCTTTTCGGGATTTTTCTTATCTACTGGGAAGCATTCAAAAAACAAAAGGCCAAAATTGGAAGTCTAGCCGTAGTAGCTACCGCGATGATCGCGCTACTGTGCGTCGTAGAAGGAGCCGCTGGACAAATCGGCTCGGACTCCCTTGGGGAAGTAACGCGAACTCAGTGGAGTCAGGTACTTAGCTATTCACTGCAATTTCTTCAAACTTCCGGTCTGACTATGAAGCACTTGGTCGCAGCGTGCCTTCCCTTTATTTTTCTACTCGCTGTTCTCTTGCTCGTCAAAAAGGGCGTATATCGACCCAATATCGCAATTGCCATTTTAACTTCCATATTTACCGTCGGCGTTCTTATTTGTTGCCTATGTTTGGATATCTCGCAATTTCTCAGTGCCCGCAGCACCTTCGTCACATATCAGCGTAATCTTCAAGATGGTACGCGCAAGGGTTTGGGCCACTTCAGGCGAGTGGGGACCGCTCCGATGGTGTTTGTCTATATCGGGGAGTCCACCCCTAGAGATTGGCTGTATAGCGAACTGAAAGAGAGGATGCGGAATCCTGGCCTTAGCGATAATGTTGTGCTGTTTTCCGACGTAGTCAGCCCACATTCACACACATTCTTGTCGCTGGTTCGAACCCTTTCTGTCAGTATCAACCCGGAACGGGACCAACTAACCGATGATCGAATACTATCCCGAATCAACCTGATTTCGATATTGAAACGGAACGGAATCGCGACGGACTGGATTTCAAATAAGCCGGCATTTGAATGGATAGCTGCGTTGTTCGGGAATGAAGCAGATGAAATGTATCTTCAGAACAAAGCGATGGAAGCTCCGGCTACTCAATTGAAAAAGGATTCAGATGTGCTTCCTAGAGCGCTGTATAGATTAACTACGGCGAAGGTCGAACCAAAGGTAGTATTCTTTCATTCCCAGGCAGGACATCCTGGTTACTGCGATTTCATCCCCAAAACGGCCGTCTCTCGAATACCTACCCTTGCGGCATCTCTCCCCTTCGATGCCGTGTACGGAGATCTATCAGTTCTTAGTAGAAAATGGCATCTCCAGAATGTCAATTGCGCCCGTAATGCTGTGGCATATGTCGCCGACAACGTTGAACTCACCATGCGCCAAATGTCCCAAATCAACAGCCCTGCTGTGTTGATTTACTTTTCGGATCATGGAGATGACGCATTGGACGGAACCGCTCATGACTCCAGCAGGCCCAGCTTCAGAAAAATCGAAATTCCCCTGATGGTATTCTTCAACGATGCAGCGAAGCGAGCCTACAAAAGCAAGTTCGACTATGCAGTCGCCAACAAGGATAAGAGGTACGCCACGACGTGGCTTTCAGATTCAATCCTCGATATATCCGGTATCTCATACGATGAGAGGCGAGCCCTTTCGATTTTTGGGCCTCTCGACAATATTCCTGATCGCTACTCCACATTGCGCTCTTATGGAGGAAAGCAATACGTGATTGCGGTCGACGGCGATACCAATAGTCGTAACTCCGTCAATACCACCGATATCGATTTGTATGCGAAGAAGCAACTTATTCGCTCCCTCCCCGCTGAGCAGCAGGGCCGGATTTGCGTTCATCAAGCTGACAGTCTGCTTAAATTCACTGATGCTTCGAAAGCGTTCTCGTGTTTTGAACTCGATATTGTCATCGACCCCGATCGGCACGAAATCTATGTGTATGATCCCCCCAAGAAGAATAGCGGTTTGACGTTGGGGACGCTGCTCGAATTGCAGCCTAAGCAATCCACAGGCATTTGGCTGGACGTAAAAAATGCCCAAATGAAAACACTTGAGTACTTGTTAGATTATCTGAACCGAAGGATACCGCCGGAAAAGCGGCAGTCCACTCTGATCGAGGTTGCGCTGAACGAAGCGGAGAATAATAATGTGCAGGATGTTCTTTCGAGCATCCGACAGGCTGGTTATTCTTTGTCATACCATCTTGCTACCGATGTCGGAATAAGGTGTTCAGATCATCCGGAGAAACTTGAATGCGCAGAATTGGCGAAGTCAATTGAAGCAATTCTACGAAGCACACCCTACACCAGCCTTTCTTTTGATATCCTGGCCAGCAGGTATGCGACGTCGATTGATAGGCCGATCGGCGTGGAAATCAATACCTGGGATTTATCTGTGAGAAGAGAGAACGATCTAGATTGTGGCATGTTGAAGAGAGTAACCAAGTATCAGATCCTATATGAAAGTCCATTTAATTACTGAAGCATCCCACGTCAATGAATGACTCGCCACAACAGGAGGTTCACCCATGGACGAGAGTCATATCTATGCGCGCCTGGCCGACATATTTCACGATGTCTTTGATGATGACTCTATTCAGTTAACTCCGAGGCTTGTCGCAAAAGACGTCGATGGGTGGGATAGTCTCACCCACATTCGGTTAATTCTAACGGTTGAAAGAGCATTCAAGATCAAGTTCACTGTCTCGGAAATCGGGAAGCTGGACAATGTTGGCGAACTCGCTTCACTAATTCAAGTACGAACTGAACTCGGGCCGAGAAATCCCTGACAAGGTCAGTGACTGGAACCAATGCGGATTTGTTTATCTTCAACAGACGTCCCGTCGCATTCTTACAATCTTAGGCGCTAATGATGAGTCCGTTCTACGCGGCATTGGAGTGGCTTCCCCGACTTACGAAGGAATTCGATGCGGAATTGCGTTCATTGGATTTGTGCGAAGGCGGGTTGGGAAATGAATTGCGCGCCTTGGCGCGGCATGGCTTGGATATCAATCAGCTGAACAAACTGGCCAAAGCCATCAAAAAGGCCCGGTCGGCAGGCAAGTCTCTGCATCCGTTGGTCCCATTCAAGCTAGCCCTGTTGAGCAACTCCACCGTCGACTTCATTATTCCTGCGCTGATCGCCAGCGCTACGCGCCATGGAATTGACCTCGATATTATTCTGCCGTCTTATGATCAGGTGGCCCAAGAGGCGCTGACGCCTGACTCGAAAACCAATAGCTCGAAACCCGATGCCGTTCTGTTCGCAACCGATTATCGTGCGTTACCACTCAGGCTCTCTTTGGGAGATCCCAAAAGCACCGCAGCCACCGTCGATGCCGTGCTCGACTATCTCAAGGTGCTTCGTACCGGCATCAAATCCAACTGCAACGCTGTCTGCATATTTCAAACATTTGCCCCGCCGGCGGAGCCGCTCTTCGGTAGCCTGGACCGTGCCCTGCCTGGCACGCTACGCAATCTGCTCGACGCCGTCAATCGGGAGTTGGCGCAAACCGCCCTCGCCAATGGCGACGTCCTTTTCGATGTCGCAGTGCTGGCCGAAACAGTGGGCCTGGCTAACTGGCATTGCCTCGAGTTATGGAATTTAGGCAAGTTCCCCTTCGCCGACGAACTTGTACCCCTTTACGCCGATCATGTGGCTCGCACTGTTGCAGCGATGTGCGGAATGGGTGGCAAGGCGCTGATTTTGGATCTCGACGATACGATCTGGGGCGGTGTGATTGGAGACGATGGCCTGGAGGGGATCAAAATTTCCCAGGGTGATGCATGTGGCGAGGCTCATTTGGCCATACAGCGTATGGCGCTCGAACTGCGCCAACGCGGTATCGTGCTGGCGGTTTCATCGAAGAACACTTACGAGGTAGCCTGCGAGCCTTTCCTCAAACATCCAGAAATGCTGCTGAAGCTAGACCACATCGCCGTTTTTCACGCCAATTGGAATGAAAAGGCGACAAATATTCAGGCCATCGCAGAAGAGCTTTCTCTCGGACTGGAAGCCATGGTTTTCTTGGATAATAACCCCGCCGAGCGCAAGCAGGTTCGAGATATGTTGCCACAGGTGGCTGTGCCGGAGCTCCCAGATGACCCCGCCCTCTACCCTCGAACGCTCGCGGCCGGCGGCTTCTTTGAGGCCGTTACTTTTGCTGACGAGGATCTGAAGCGCGCACGCTACTATCAGGACAACTGCAAGCGAGTTAGCCTGCAAAAGACGGTCGGTGGCATCGACGCCTTTCTTGAATCTCTGGATATGACCATCACCTTCATGCCTTTTGATGCCACTGGTCGGGCGCGGATCGTTCAACTCATCAATAAGTCACATCAATACAATCTGACTACGCGACGTTATTCCGATCCTGAAGTTGTAGAGGCCGAAAACGATTCCCAGGTCTTTACACTACAGGTCCGTCTCGCCGATATCTTTGGGGACAACGGCATGATCAGTGTCGTGATCTGTCGACCAGTCGTGGAAGCTTGCTGGGAGATCGATACCTGGCTGATGAGTTGTCGCGTCCTGGGAAGAAAGGTGGAAAATATGGTGCTCAATGAGGTTCTTCGCCATGCCCACCTCGCCGGTATTCGCAAACTGCTCGGTGTGTATATACCGACAGGGCGCAATCAGCTTGTCATCGAACACTATGCCAAACTCGGGTTCACCAAGGTTGCAGAAGAAGGGTCTGGTGCAACGCGATGGGAAATTGCAGTCGAGCGCGCGAAGCCAGAGGCGTTACCCATTAGAGTGGCCTCCCGGCAGTTTGCGTTTGTCCGGGAGGAGTCGATTGCATGATCGATTTTGTCTCGCACACCCCCGTGTACTTCATCGGAGTAAGTAAAGTGAAAGGCCATGCGCCGAGGCGAGATTGGGTATTGCTTCCCTTGACGGGTCTCATTGTTCTTGGCCTTCTAGCAGCATCAAGCGAATTCGTCTCAAGGAGGATACTCACAACGAACGGCAAGAGTGGGGACGATTGTTTGATCCGCGTTGCTTCCTCTACCGGTCCACGAGGTATTCCGAACTGCGTGTGCGTGGAGAAAATCCTCGAAGCCCCGCTGACAGAGTATCGGTTTAACAGCAACGGGTTCAGAAACGATAAAGACTTTGTGCCGAAAGCGTCTGGCGTATTCAGGATTGCCATGATAGGAACTTCATTCGCAGCTGGTTTCAGAGTACCCGAAAAACTTACATTTGCCACGTTGTTGCCTGCGGAATTGTCGCAACGAACAGGACGAACGGTTGAACTCTACAATGAAGGCATACCGATGCGGTCTGCGCAAATGATCGCGAACGGTTTTAAGAAAGACGTCCTCGCGACAAATCCGGATTTGGTTCTGTGGATTGTGTGTCCTTCAGATCTTCGTAGGTCGGATTGGCTAGTAAGAGCAAACGTCGTCACCGGTCTAAACATGTGGGCCAAACTCCGGTATTACATTACATCTGCCTCAAATAAGCCTTCGCTTGCAGCGTCGGCGAAAGAACTCTTCAGCCATACAGCCACGTCATGGCTGTTGGAGGTATTGCTATACAGGAACTCGACCTTATACGTAAGGTCGTCACTGCTTAATGACGCAAACGACATGGGCTATCTGAAGAGCTTGCCACAGGCTCAATTGTTGCAGAATCTGCACGAGTTTGACCTTGGCGCGGGAGAAATTGAACGAGAAGCCAAAACGTCGGGCGTTCCCGTGGTCGTAGTCTCCATTCCGGATAGGACGCAGTCGTCAATGGTCTCAGCGAACTCATGGCCGGCTGGTGTCGATCCCTACATGTTGAGCAATAAGCTGAGTTCTATAGTCGCGAGCCATGGCTGGACGTATATCAACACGCTCTCCGATTATCAGTCGATTCCAAATCCACAGCTAGGTTATTTCGTGCTGGATGGCCACCCCAATGCAAAAGGCCACGCAATGATTTCCAGAATTCTGGCTAAGCATCTGACCGCGGGCGCGGTTCCGGCTTTGAAAGCGACATCGCTTGACTAAATGCGGCGGGACTAGACATCTGCGATGAATCATATTGACGCTGCATCCATCCAATTCGTGTTTTTCGTCTTGGCCGTAGCCATAGTCTCGAACTTTAGCCGTTCGCGCATATGGCGATCGTTTGTGCTGCTTTTGGCAAGTCTACTTTTCATCGCTCTGATCGAGAGGAATGCGCTTGCTCTGTTACCTATGGCGAGCTTCCTGGCGTTAGGTTACGTCTGCCTGCTCTTGTTGAGGTGCGGGAGGTCTCGAGTGCTTCCCCTGATCCTAACGGCTACCATCCTTTTCTATTGTTGGCTGAAAAGGTATGCCTTTCTGCCCCACTCGATCTTCCTCCAATCCCCATACTTCACCCTCGGACTCTCCTACATCTTCTTCCGCGTGCTGCATCTGCTCATCGAGGCTGGAGACAACGCCGAATTGCGACGCATCGGCCTAATAAAGTACGCACTCTACACTCTCAACTTCACCACTTTCGTCTCAGGCCCTATCCAGCGCTACGATGACTTTGCCCGCGATCAGTTCGCTTCAGAGCCTTTGCCGCTAGGGGCATCTGAAGTAGCATTGCAGTTGGAACGTATCATCCGCGGCATCTTCAAAGTGAATGTATTGGCAACTTTACTCAACGCATTTCAACAAGACACGCTTGCACAAACAAACTTGGCTTTCCCACTCTCTCTTCGTATGTATGCTGCAGCTTGTTTGATCGTTACTTACCCTTTGTTTCTATACTCAAACTTCTCCGGCTATATTGACATTGTGATCGCCCTGGCGCGGCTAATGCGGCTGCAACTGCCGGAAAACTTTAACCGCCCATTCTCAACCACATCGCCTTTAGACTTCTGGAACCAATGGCACATGACACTCTCCAACTGGTTTAAAACATACGTTTACAATCCATTGGTTTTGTTCCTGATGCGGCGAGTCACATCAAGAAGCTTCGAACCCTTTATTGGTGTTCTCTGTTTCTTTGTCACGTTTTTCCTTGTCGGCATCTGGCATGGACGAACTTCTGAGTTTATCTTCTTCGGCTTGTTGACCGGCGGCGGAGTGTCAGTCGCTAAGCTATGGCAGATCACACTAGTGCGTAGACTTGGACGGAAGGGCGCACGCGAATTAGCTAAAAATGAATTCCTAAACACCATAAACAGGGGATTGAGTTTTGTCTGGTTTGGCTTTACGCTCTTCTGGTTTTGGGGAGACTGGAAACGGATAAGCTCTGTTGTCGCCTCGCTCAACGCTATGGAGTGGGCTCTGCCGTTATTGGGAGCGTGGATGGCGGTCACTGTTGTGCTTGGCATTTGGGAGTGGCTCAGGTCGCGCCTTTTATCCTTTCGCACAGCAGATAGCCCCGTCTTTACCAACCGTTATGCGCGCGTGATTTATGCAAGTGCTATGGGGTTGGCGACGATCTTAATAACTCTATCGCTCAACCAAGCAGCGCCTGAGATCGTATATAAAGCGTTCTAGTCGTTATCGAACCGCACAGGGCGCTTGTCTCCGTTCCCGATCCCAGAAGCTGATTTGGATCCCTTTGGGACATCGTACGAATGTAAACTTGCCCCCCAAGTGATTCACCAATAGATCCGCGTCGCCATAAGCTACACAGTTATGACCCTGGAGGCGAGAACTGATGAAGCTGGCGCAGAGAGTCTTCAGCGAAATCGACCAGAAACATTTTGCGTCTGCATCGGGCGATTACAACCCCATCCATATGGACGCGCTTCTGGCTCGACGTACACAGGCCGGGGCGCCGGTCGTGCACGGAATTAACCTGCTTCTCTGGGCACTCGATTCTTTTGCCACGGCGACTCCTGAACTTCAGCCGCTGCGCAGCATTCGAGTTCACTTCAGCAAGTTCTTTTACGTGGGCGAGCGCGTTGAAGTAGCCCCTGCGAAGCAAGGAATCAATGGCACACAGTTGAATCTTTCATCAGGTGGCGCGCCGCGTTCGAAGGTCTCTTTAACATTTGGAGATGCAGTCGATGATTTCCCCGATTGGGATTCGTCTTCCATGGAGCAGATACCCTTTTCGATAGCGCCCCTGGATCTGAGTTTTGAAGAAATGTCAGACCGATCGGGAAGACTGTCGTTTCGGATGAGCCCAGAGGAGGCTATGGCGCTTTATCCAGCAGCGACAAGTTGGATTGGTGCTCGGCGAATTGCGGCTTTTGCAGCCACCACGTACTTGGTAGGTATGGTTTGCCCGGGCTTGCACTCGGTTTACAGCGAGCTTTCGGCAAATATATGCGTTGAGGCCGGATCGGAGGATTCTCTCGTTTTTCGTGTAACGGAGGCGGACCCACGCTTTCGTTCAGTCGAACAGGAGTTTGCGGGTGGAGGATTGAGAGGAACCATCTACAGTTCAAGCCGCATTCCGCCTGTACAGCAGGCAACGATGGAGTCGATCGCGGGACTAGTGGAGCCGCAGGAATTTGCAGGCAGTCTAGCCATAGTCGTTGGTGGATCGCGCGGGTTGGGCGAGTTGACTGCAAAGTTGCTTGCTACGGGCGGGGCGCGCGTTTTGATTACCTGGCAATCCGGCAAAGATGATGCAGAAAGGGTTGCCACAAACATTCGATCGGCTGGTAGAGAGTGCAAGACATTGCCGTACGATGCACGAAAATCGGCCCGTGAGCAACTCGTTCACCTCGCGCATGCGCCCACGCATGCCTACTATTTCGCAACGCCGCCTATTTTTCGATCGACCACGGAATTCTTTTCCTTGGCACGGTTAGAGGAGTTTATGTCCTTTTACGTGGATGGATTCTGGAATTTATCGGAGGCGCTTTCAGTCCGCCAGCCGCGGTTATCCTTGTTCTACCCTTCGTCGGTGTCCGTCACAAAACGGCCCCGTGCTATGACTGAATACACAATGTCCAAGGCCGCTGGGGAAGTGCTGTGCGCCGATATGAGTGAATCGCTGACACCTCTCCATGTAACGGTGAGCCGTCTACCTCGCTTGCTGACGGATCAGACTGCATCCGTCACGTCAGTGGAAACGGCTTCCGCGGTTGAGACCATGCTTCCCATCATTCGCGAAGTACAGTCCTGGCCGCGATAAAACGTTTGGTGCGCGGTTGAGCGCGCGGCGGCGAGCGCGTTCGATACGCGGGAGCGATGAGGTGGATTGAGGACCGGTGAACGGGAAGGGAAGTAGGTTATAGGTGGATCATGCAACGATGATGTCTGCTAACGCTGTTTATTGCTTGCTGCTCTGCGCCATTGCTTGGGCCAGCTTTGGCGTCGTTTCCGAAAGCGCCGGGGCCTCGCGCAGTTCGGCAATTAGGATTTGCCAGACAGTTGCCGTTGGAAGCGGTTCCGAGTGTGTCTTTCGCCGTAACAGGAAAATGCTTACGAATTAAGCGGTGAAAATCATGTTCGAGAGGAGTCCCATAATAGATAAAATTCGACTTTCACGTTCGATTGGCCTGATACTACTTTGGATTTGGAGGTTGGAAGAAGCGTAACCATGGCAAACGTGGCACAATATATAAGAATTCTGCTGATTTAATTGAATTTACGTCCATGTGCAGTAATGGCGGAGAGACAGGGATTCGAACCCTGGGTACCCTTTCGAGTACACACGCTTTCCAAGCGTGCGCCTTAAACCACTCGGCCATCTCTCCTGATGCGTGATCCGACTATTTGAATTTATCACAGACGGCACCATGGATTTTCGGATGCCCGTCCTAACGATAGACCTGGGTGGGCTCGAGAAATGAAATCGTTTACACCGCCTCGCCGACTGATTTATAGTTTCGCTTTGCCCGCCGCTTTGCGTTAGCAGTCGGTTCAATCCGGCGAGACATTGTTTTCGAGGTGCTTCATGTCCACCTTCTCTCGCCGTGATGTACTTTCCGGGGGACTACTCCTTTCCGCTACGTCGCTCTTGTCGCGCTCAGCTTGGGCGCGCACCATCTCCAGCCTTGCTGGCGTAAACAAATCCGATTCGGCTTCTGCGATGTCAGCGGTTGCACCGCGCGAGCAATTGCTCTTCGATTTCGGATGGAAATTCAAGTTCGGCAGCGGTGCCGATCCTGCCCACGATCTCGGTTTCGGAACGGGACAAGGAGACTTCGCCAAGACAGGTGATTTCGAATTTGCGAAGGCCAAATTCGACGACTCAAATTGGAGAACGTTAAACCTTCCTCACGATTGGGCCGTGGAACTTCCTTTCGTGCGCGACGATGAGCAACTTTCGCACGGCTACAAACCGCTGGGCCGCCGCTATCCTGAGACCAGCGTGGCCTGGTATCGTCGCGAGTTCGAGACTCCTGTCGCAGACCTTGGCCGCCGCATCACCATTGAATTCGACGGTGCCTTCCGCAGCGTGCTGGTCTTTGTGAATGGATGTTTCATCGGTCGCAACGACAATGGTTACGCGCCCTTCCGATTCGATCTCACCGATTTTCTCAGCTACGGCCAGAAGAACTATATTGTTCTGCGGGTGGATGCGAGCTTCGGCGATGGCTGGTTTTACGAGGGCGCCGGAATCTATCGCCATGTATGGCTCACCAAGACCGACGCGCTTCATCTGGGAAAGTGGGACAGTACAATTCGGTCGATCATCAGCGGCAGTTCTGCATCGCTCGCGCTCGCCACAATCGTCGAGAATCAAGGCAAGCAGACTGAGAATGCAAAGGTCACCTGGCAAATTCTCGATGCTGCAGGCAAAGCTGTTGCTACTGCCGCAGCGCCTTCGCAGTCAATCGTCGCCGACGGTTCTGCCACATTCTCTGCGACCGCGAATCTTGCCAATCCCGCGCTATGGTCGATCGATTCGCCTAACCTTTATACGGCGATCGTGACCGTGGAGTCCGGCGGCAAACCACGTGACGCCGAGAGGGTCACCTTTGGTGTGCGCACTGCCGTCTTTGACGCCGACAAGGGATTCTTCCTCAATGGCAAGTCGGTCAAGATTCAAGGAACGTGTAATCACCAAGACCACGCCGGCGTTGGAGCCGCTTTGCCTGATCGCCTTCAATGGTTCCGCTTGGCCGTGCTCCGCGAAATGGGCGGCAATGCCGTGCGAACCTCGCATAACATGCCCACGCCGGAATGGGTCGATGCCTGCGATCGCATGGGCATGATGATGATGTGCGAGACCCGTCAAATGAGTTCCAATCCCGAAGGTCTTGCGCAACTTGAAGTCATGGTGAAGCGCTATCGAAATTCGCCGTCGATCATTCTCTGGTCCATTGGCAACGAAGAATTCACCTTGCAATCGGAGATGGCCGAGCAGGGCGCGAAGATCGCCACCAGCATGGTTCGCCGGTGTCACGAGCTCGATCCCACGCGCGTCGTATCCGCGGCAGTCAATGGCGACAACGAAAAGGGCGTCTCCGAGCCGTTCGATATTATCGGCTTCAATTACAACCTCAAAGGTCCCGACGGCTATCACAAGGAACATCCGAAGCGGCCCCTCTATGGGTCGGAAACATCGAGTGCTATCTCCACGCGCGGCGATTACTCGACCGACCCGCTGCGCAACGCGATCAATGCCTATGACGGTGTGGTGCCGTGGGGCGAAACGGCCGAGGAGTGGTGGAAGTTTTATGGCACGCGCGACTGGGAAGCAGGCGGCTTCGCATGGACTGGTTTCGACTATCGCGGTGAGCCCACACCTTACGGTTGGCCGTCGATCAATTCACAATTCGGCATCGTCGACATGTGCGGATTTCCGAAAGATACCTTCTATTACTACAAAGCCTGGTGGGGCAAGGAACCGTCGTTGCATTTGTTTCCGCACTGGAATTTCGAGGGCAGGGAAGGCGACGAGATTTCTGTCTGGGTCTACTCCAACGTCGAAGAAGTCGAGCTCTTTGTCAACGGCAAGAGTGCCGGCAGTCAAAAGATGCCGTCGTTAGGCCACGTGGAATGGAAAGTGAAATATGAGCCGGGCATGATTGAAGCGCGCGGGTCGAAGGGCGGACAGGTTGTGCTTACGGAAAAGCGCGAAACCACCGGTCCTGCTGTCGCCATCAAGCTCACCGCAGATCGCACGGAGATCGATGCCAATGGGGAAGACATCGCGATTCTCAAGGTCGAGGCACTCGATAAAGAGGGCCGCGCGGTACCGACAGCCAACAACTTTATCGGATTCAAAATCTCTGGAGCAGGCGCGTTGATCGGCGTCGGCAACGGCGATCCGAACTGCCAGCAGAGCGACAAGGAGCCAAAGCGATCGCTCTTCAACGGATTGGCACAGATCATCGTGCAAGCCACCAAGCGTCCCGGCGAGATACACATCGAAGCAGTAAAAGAGGGTTGGGATGGCCCGGAACTCACGCCGGCAAAAATCGTCATCACCACCAAGCATGCGGAACTTCGCCCCGCTGTTCCGGAGCCTCCGCAAAGAGGTTGAAGGCGCTCTGCTAAAACTGCTCAGCCCCATCCTTGCGGCTTTCTCTTGCTGCAAGGATGGGGAGGTGTAGTTTTCAACTGAGTTAAATCCCGCTTTGTTCCTTATCCAACTTGAACAACTGATCAACCTCGTCATATCCGCAGGGAACGTCGACTCCATCGAGCGATGCTCCCGCCTTGAGCAGGGCCTCAACCGATTCGGGGGTTCGTCGGTTCATCCAATACGAATCGATACATGCGCGAACCGCAAGCATCAAAGCGGTCCGTCCTTTTCCGTCCTTTGCATTTACCTGCGCGCCACGCTCAAGCAGGAGTTTGACCGTAGAGTGCCGGCCAAGCCAAGCGGCGGCATGCAGCGCCGTGCTATCTTTCGCAATGTCGAAATATGGATCGCCATCCTTGCTCACCGCATCGACACTTACTCCAAGATCGAGCAGACAGCGTACGCCCTCTCGATTGCCATTGGCTGCAAAGTGAGCAAGGTGTGTGCCAGCGTCCACCGACAGTTCGTCCAATAGGCTCGGCTCTAAGCGGACCGCCGAACCAACCGCGGCCTCATCTGATTTCGCACAGTCGGCCAGCAGGCGTTCGATGCCGACAAGGCCGATATCGCCCCCCCTTGCAAGAAGCTCGAGTACATCTCCGCGTCCCCTGCGAGCGGCCATCTCGATCGCTGTCTTGCCATCGCGCTTATTTTTGAGCGTGGGATCAGCCCCGTGATCGAGAAGCAACTCAATCATGGCCACGTGGTTGTCGCGTTGAACCGAATGCTGTAATGCATTGTTTCCCCAGTGGGGAATGAAATTAGGATCGGCCCCATATTCGAGAGTCATCTTCATGCCGTCAAAGTCATGCCAATCTGCCTTCCGAACAAGCATCCATGTGCGGCTGCGGTCACTCAGTTTGCCGCTCTCAAGCAGGATCTTCATCACAGTGTTGTCGTAGCCCTCGGGCGCATGGTACGGCGTCTCTTCATCGTTGGGGTCCGCTCCATATTCGAGTAATAGGCGCGTCATCTCCTGGTGATGGGCGACACCGGCGGCCCCGTAAATTGCGGTCTCGGGGATTTGGCGCGGCGTCGTGTCCAGGTCGATGGTCTCCCACCATCCAGTGTTGGCACTTGCCCCGGCATCGAGCAAGGCGCGGGCGGTGCGAACGAAAGCATCCGAGCGTGCCCGATCAATCCGCAGATAGCGTGAAAAACAAAGATAGGTCAGCGCATCCCAGCCATGCGGGCCACCGGGCGTTGTCGCCTTCGCAGAATCTTCAACGAGATTTTTCCGCACACTGACATCATCTGCAAGAACCGCAGCCGTATAAATGTTGGCCGTTGCCACGTGGGGATAGCGAAGGAGAATCAGCTCGGCTTCTTCCAGCGTGCCGGTCGCATGGCCGCTATCGCGGGGCGCACACGCGGCAATCAGAAATGCAGAGACCGGATCGTCGAGCGAAGCCGTCTTCTGCTCGATCAGCAGGGTATGAATATGTGCGGCGAACCTGGGCCAGCTTTCAAAGCCATGCTCGCGCGCGATCACCAGTTGCGCATCCGTGAGCGAAACACGCGGTTGTGCCGCCATCTCGCCCGCATCGCTAAATCGTGGATGATTGCGCCGCAAACGTGCCAGGGCATCCGGGAGACTAAGCCGGCAATCTCCGGCGAGATCCTTGGCTTGTTTCTTATATTGTTCGAGGTTAGGGCGAGGGGGTAGCTGTTTCTCAGGCATACGAAGCTCCTTTCGGTATTTGCCTGGAGTCCGCACAAGTCAGGCTGGAAAGAAGTTTCGTCAAGTTGTCGATCGTTAAGGTGGGCACGGCCCTTTCCGCGGACTGGATGCGCCCTTCGCGCTGTTAACACACTAAAATAACTCCGTTGTCCAAGTCAAAAGAATCGTAGCCCTTCGATCGGAAGGCATTCCGATCGGTCGCTTCGTTCGTCATCGACCGCACCCTCTCCGTATACAGTAGAAAAATGGCCGGCGACGAAGACAACTGGAAGAGGGAACTGCGTGCCATGATCGTGCTCGCTGTTCCCGTGGTGCTGAGCGAGTTGGGCTGGATGGCCCAGGGCGTTGTCGACACCATCATGGTCGGCAAGCTCGGCCCCGCCGCCATCGGCGCAGTTGCCCTTGGCAATGCGGTCTACTACACGCCGTCGCTGTTTGGCATCGGCCTGCTGCTGGGCCTCGACACACTTGTTTCGCATGCGTACGGGCGCAAAGATCACGAAGAGTGTCATCGCTGGTTGGCGCAAGGCGTTTATCTTGCCTGCATCGTCACTCCGCCACTGATGTTACTCATCGCCGCTGCCAGCTTCGGCTTCGTGCGCGTCGGTATCGCTCCTGAAGTAGCAGGTGAAGCAGGAAGCTACCTGCGCATCCTTAATTTCGCCACCTTGCCCTTGCTACTCTACGGCGCCGCTCGTCGTTACTTACAAGGTGTCGGGCAAGTTCGCGTCATCACCGTCACTTTTGTATTGGCGAACTTGCTCAACTGGTTTCTCAACTGGGCATTGATTTACGGCAAGTTTGGAATGCCCGCGTTAGGCGTCGATGGTTCCGCCCTTTCTACATGCGTAGCCCGCCTCTCAATGGCTGTGGCTCTGATTGGCTTTGCATGGCGTTATGAACGAAAGCGCGGTCATCCGCTCTTTCGTCACTGGGCTGGTCCGAGCCTGGCAAAGCTCAAGCAGTTAGTGCGCCTCGGTGCTCCCGCCGCCGGACAAATACTGCTCGAGGTGGGCGCATGGAATTTCGCTACGGTTTCAGCGGGCTATCTCACCCCGGTCGCTCTGGCCACTCACTCGATCGCGCTTAACTACGCCAGCATTTCTTACATGGTGCCGCTCGGTGTCTCGGCTGCCGCTGCGGTCAGCGTGGGTCATGCCGTGGGTGCGGGCGATCTGCCGCGAGCGCGTCGCGCGGGTTGGCTCGCCTTGGGCCTCGGCACCAGTTTCATGCTTCTCGCCGCCGTCGCATTTCTGGTGGCGCCTCGGCCCCTGATCGCGCTCTACACCAGCAACGCGCAAGTGCTCGCCGTTGGTCCCGGCTTGCTCCTGGTAGCGGCTGCATTTCAAATCTTCGACGGCATTCAGACCGTGTGCACAGGCGCCCTTCGCGGGTTGGGCGAAACTCGGATTCCCATGTTCGCCAACTTCATAGGCTATTGGATTCTCGGCCTGCCCCTCGGACTAACGTTGTGTTTCGCGCTGCATTGGGGCATCTATGGTCTGTGGATCGGCCTGACGCTCGCCTTGGTGGTGATCGCTTCCATACTTCTGGTGCGCTGGCAGAGTGATTCTAAGAAGGCGCCAAGCTATTGATTCGCAATGGGATATAGGAAGGATTCCACCGTTCGGCGATGAATTCCCAGTTCGACCCAGAAGTGCTGTTTCATTCCATGGTACTTAAGAGCATTAACTGCAATATACCGAGAGCGACGATTGACCTATGCAGTGACTATAATCACATGGGAGTGAACGAGTAACTCATCTCTAGAATTTATTGGAAGGGAATCCCGCCAAATGGCGACTGGAGACCTGGCCCTTGGTCAAGAACAGGGCGAAATCAGCGCGCAGCAGCGCGTAGTCAACGACTTCAGCATTAACGTAGCAACGGTGAACGGGTCCGGCTCGCAATCCGCCAATAGCGTTCTGCTGAAAAGCATCTTCGGAATGGGCGTTCCCGTCAGCGGAAAAAACCTCTTCCCGTCGAACATTGCCGGACTTCCCACCTGGTATACGATTCGCGCCAGCAAAGACGGTTACGTGGCCCGCAAACGCGACCCCGAAATCCTGGTGGCATTGAACCCTGAGACCGCAAAAGACGACATCCTCGCCCTCCCCACCGGCGGCGTGGCTATCTATGAAGAGAACTTGAATCTCAAGCAATACCGCGACGATGTGATCTGTTATCCCGTCCCGTTCGACAAGATCACAGCCGCCGTTTGTCCTGAGGCCAAGCTGCGCAAGCTTGTCAGGAACATGGTCTTCGTCGGTGTTGTCGCGCACTTGCTCTCGATCGACTTGGGCGTCGTTGAAAAGGGCGTACGCAAGCAGTTTGCCCGCAAGCAGAAAGTATTCGACCTCAACTTTGGCGCTGTCAAAGCGGGCTTCGAATACGCACAGCAGAAGCTGCCCAAGCAAGATCCCTTCGTCATCGAGCCGATGGATCAGACTGCCGGCAAGATCATCATTGACGGCAACGCGGCAGCTGGCATGGGCGCTGTATTCGCGGGTGTCACCGTGGTCGCCTGGTATCCCATCACGCCGTCGACTTCGTTGATCGAGGCCACCACCGACCTGCTTAAGAAGTTTCGCGTCACCCCTGAGGGCAAGGCCACTTTCGCCGTCATTCAAGCTGAAGACGAGTTAGCCGCTGTCGGCATGGTGCTCGGCGCAGGTTGGGCCGGCGCACGATCCATGACCTCGACTTCAGGCCCCGGCATCTCGCTTATGGCGGAGTTCGCCGGCCTCGGCTACTTTGCCGAGATCCCCGGCGTGATCTTCGACGTGCAGCGCACCGGCCCCTCCACAGGCATGCCGACCCGCACCTCGCAAGCTGATTTGCTCTCGACTGCCTTCCTATCGCATGGCGACACCAAGCATATTGTCCTGTTGCCCGGTTCGGTGAAGGAGTGTTTCGAACTCGGATGCGAAGCCTTCAATCTCTCCGAGCGTTTGCAGACCCCGGTTTTCGTGCTTACCGATCTCGATCTCGGCATGAATAACTGGATGTCCGATCCGTTTGATTACCCAGACAAGCCTCTCGATCGCGGCAAGGTTCTCACCGCCGACGACCTCAATCGTCTGGGCGGATTTGCTCGCTATCGCGATGTCGATGGCGACGCTGTCGGTTGGCGCACACTGCCCGGCACCCGTCACCCCAAAGCTGCCTACTTCACGCGCGGTTCGGGCCACAACGATGCCGCCGGCTATACCGAAAAGCCGGATGAATACGTAGCTTTGATGGATCGCCTGGCGCGCAAGTTCGAAAGCGCACGCAAGCTCGTTCCAGCCCCCGTCGTAGTCAAAAGCGGAGCATCGAAGATAGGCTTCCTCGCTTATGGAAGTACCGACTTCGCGCTCCGCGAGACTCTCGATCAGATCAAGAAGGAACACAATCTCGACATCGATTACATGCGCATCCGGGCCTATCCTTTCGCGCATGAGATCCACGACTTTGTGGCCTCGCATGAACGCGTCTATGTCGTCGAGCAAGACCGCGACGCGCAACTAGCCAGCCTGCTCAAGCTCGATCTGCCCGCGGAGCAGGTCGTCAAACTGCGCAGCATTCTTCACTACAACGGTCTGCCCATCGATGCCCGCACCATCACTGATGAATTCGCGACCAAGGAGGGCCTCTAAATGGCAACCGCAACCCCATCACCCAAGGTCAACCACATCGGCCTTCCCATCGTTGATTATCGCGGCGGCAAGTCGACGCTCTGCGCCGGCTGCGGCCACAACGCCATCTCCGAGCGCATCATCGACGCCATGTTTGAAATGGGCGTCGAGCCCGAGCGTGTCATGAAGATGAGCGGCATCGGCTGCTCGTCCAAGAGCCCTGCCTACTTCATGTCCCGTTCCCACAGCTTTAACAGCGTGCACGGCCGCATGCCGTCGGTATCGACCGGCGCCATCCTCGCCAATCACACCATGACCATGCTGGGCGTCTCCGGCGACGGCGATACTGCGTCCATTGGTGTCGGCCAGTTCATTCACCTGCTGCGCCGTAATCTGCCCATGATCTACATTATTGAAGATAACGGCGTCTACGGCTTGACCAAGGGGCAATTTTCAGCGACAGCGGACATCGGCTCCAAGCTCAAGACCGGCGTCATCAACGATCTGCCTGCGATCGACACCTGTGCTCTCGCGATTCTGCTTGGCGCCACATTCGTCGGCCGGTCTTTCTCAGGAGACAAGAAGCAGTTACTCTCCATGCTCAAGGCCGCCATCTCCCACAAAGGCACCGTCATGCTTGATGTAATCAGCCCTTGCGTCACCTTCAACGATCACGAAGGCTCGACCAAGAGCTACAAGTTCATGCAGGAGAATGACGAGCCCATCAACGAAATCGGCTTCGTTCCCAGCTTCGAAGAGATCGACGTCGATTACGATTCCGGTCAGGTTTACGACGTGCAGATGCACGACGGCTCCAACCTTCGTCTGCGCAAGCTGCTCGAAGACTACGATCCGACCGACAAAGCCAACGCCGTCCGTACGCTGATGGAAGGTCATACCAACGGCGAAATCCTCACAGGTGTCTTTTACATCGACACGCAGAAGCCCACGTTTATCGATCTGCTCAATGTGGTCGACGAGCCGCTCGGTCAACTGCCTGAGTCGATGACTCGTCCACCGAAGTCCGCACTCGATACCCTGATGGCAAGCCTTCAGTAACCCATCAAATTCGAACCGGCACTAATGAAAAAGCCCCGCGGTCGCGGGGCTTTTTCATTAAGATTCCTGATAAAGACAAGTATCGAAGGGGCGCGGTTTCAGTCTCGCCAGAGAGCATTCTCGATTGATGGTCTCGCTATTTGGAAGCGGTGATGCGAACTCCCAGTCCATTGAGCTTCTTGCGGGCCTGGTCGGCTTCAGGAGATTGCGGATGCCGCTGAATGAGCGAGCGCAACTCATGAATCCCCGCGTCCTTCTTATTGAGTTGTATCAGCGCAAGCCCTTTGTGCAACTGCGCCGTGGGAGCCATGCGATTGCCGCTGAATCCCTCGAGCACTGCGTTATAGCTCTTGACCGCATCGGCGTAATTCTGCTGCCTGTAAGCAATCTCACCTAAATAAAACTGCGCGCTGCCGGCAAGATCGTCCTGCGGATAGTACTGGACGACGTCCTGGAATTCTCCAATCGCGACGGCATACCGCGCCGTGTTGTAGTCGCGGACGCCTGACTGGAACGTCTCCTGCAGCGGCGGTGCTTGATTAGCTGCCGGTGCCGGTCCAGCGCCCGCAGCCCCTGGCCCGCTACTAGGCCCGTTCGAAGGCGGCGCGCCACCAGCCGGCCCTTGCTGCGGTCCCGCCGATCCATTCTGAACATTCTGTAACTGCCCCTGCAGATCTTGAATGGACTTGTCGAGCTTGGCCATGCGCGACTTCAATTCGTCCACCGAGTCGTTCAACGACTGCACTTGTCCCGATGCAGCATCGAGCTTACCGTTAGTCGCATCACTCTGCGCGCCGATCTTCTGTTGCAGCGCGTCCATGCTCGCACTTACCCGATTGGCGTTGTCGGCGGTTTGTTCCACCAAGTGCTGCAGCACGCCAAAGCGTGTGTCGACCGTCGATTGCAACCGCTGCACCATGTCCATTAGCTGCTGCACCTGGGTCTGCAGCGAGATGATCTCCTTCGACGCCGCGTGTGCGCGAACAGGGATAAAGCTAATCAGCATGAAAACGATGATTGCGGTAAGAAGGCGATTGCGAAGCATGCGCGATGTCTGCATCTTTTTAACCCATCCATAAGAAAGTGCGGCATCCCGATTCACATTTTCGGGATGCCGCAGCTTGGTATCAGTACTGCATCAAACAAGGTGCCCACTGTGTTACGGAACCTGCGTTATTGGCCGTGATCGATCCATTGTTGAGCAAAGGGTCGCATATTCCTGCGGCCCTCCGCCCATCTTGAGTTTAGCGATCCAGGGCAAAGCCGGCGCGCCGATTCTGCTGCCAGCAATCTTCGGTCGACTCGGAGCAGAAAGGCTTCTCTTTGCCATAGCTGATCACCCGGATCCGCGTCACTGCGACACCAGCGGTTACCAGGGCATTCTTTGTCGCTTCGGCACGATTTTGTCCCAGAGCGAGGTTGTACTCGTTCGATCCGCGCTCATCGCAATAGCCGCCGATTACGATTTTGACGCTGGGATGGCTCGCCAAATACGAGGCGTCCTTCGACAGCGTAGCCTGCGCATCGGTCCGAATCTCGGGCGTGTCATAGTCAAAGAAGATATCTTGCACATTGGCCTTGAATTCTTCTTCGGCGCTCATCGTGTTGGTAGGCACCGCGACAGCCGGAGGCGCATTGACGGTCACACGCGCCGTCGCGTCAGTGGTGCCGCCATCGCCACGCGCTACTAAGTGGTAGCTCGTCGATGCGGTTGGCGTTACGGTCTTCACTCCGGAAGTGGGCACATCGCCAATTCCTTCGATCGACACGCTGGTCGCGTCCGTCGTCCGCCATGACAGAACAACTTGATCCCCAGCCGTAACCGACGTGGGCGTTGCGGTAATCTGTGCGGTAGGTGCTGGCGCTGCGGGCGGTGCAGTCTGAGCAGGCAACGGAGGAGCCTGTTTTTTCTTGCAACCGGCAAGTGAGAACAGGGCGACAATCAGGATGGCAGGGACCAGGATTTGCTTAAAACGGTTCAAAACGTATCTCCTTCCGCGAATTGAAGCAGCAGCCTCTCCACAACCAATCATTTTATCCGCAGTAGGCTCATACCAGTTTCAAAATAAGTATGATGGTCCCATGCGGATCCAATCCTGGATCGACTTAGAAGCACACTAACGCGCCCAGATTGCAAACCGGCTGTATAGATCGTTCAATTCGGCGACAACACCATCATACCGCCGCTTTGCCGGTCAAGCGAAAATGAAACTGGGGACGTTCCACGATGGTACCGTTTTCGACTATGGTTGCGTTTCCATTTTCGTCGAAATTGTTATGTTTAATTTCTATATAAGTCTATGATAATTAATACGATAACCGAGATGTCCAGGCAGTCCGCCTGCCCAATCCTACAGATTGCGATCCTCCGCGTCCCAAGGGATTTTTTTCTTAACTCATTCTGCAGAAACCTCACGATGCCAATTACCTCGCATCAATCCATGACAAGACACCCATTCAATCACGATTGATCTCTTGCCCCGAAAATCGCCGCACGCAGTAGGCAATCGGCAACCCCACCACGATCATGTGCACGACCAATCCCTGGATCAGATCGTGGAGTTGGTAGGGCCCTCTCGCATGTAGAGCAGAGAGTGGCAGCACCACCAGGTTCATGATCGTCTCCACTGCCGCGCCAAAAAGCAAGCCGCATACCAGCCAGTGTTCTTTCAGGAAAACCAGCCAGAGACTGGTCGCGTAGTAAATTGTCGCTGCCGATAGCGCAATAAAGAAGTGCAGCAGAACGCCAAGTACATATGTAGCAGCTCCCCCGTGAAAAGCGTTCGGTCCCAGCAGGCCGGCCGCAATCACTATCGGGATGTTCCATCCAAAAAGAATGCAGGCTTGCATTAGGTCCACTGCTCCCGCGACCAGTCCGCCAATTAAGATTGCACGCCAAGCGCGGTGTTGTTCTGCTGACCGCTCGATCGAATATTCAATCATCGATATCCTCTCTTCTACTTAGAAGTTGTTCGTCGGCCGTTCTCAGAGCCAATCGCCCGCGTTGTCGGCCCATCGCGCGATAACACCGCATAGCCGACCTCATCGCTGCGTAGTCACACGTTACAAAATCCACGCGCACAAGTCCTGAATCCGTTCTGAACCACTCTGAAACCGGGTTGAATCACCTGAATCCTTCTGAAATCAACTTTTGTCGACTAATGCGGAAGCCGTCCCTATCTCTCGTCGCGATTGATAAGATCGGAACTGCCGATTCGCTCTTTCCAGAGAGTCGGTAGCCGAACAACCATGCCTTCTACAGCTACATCCTCGATTCGCATCGGCACATGGCTCGTCACTCCGGCGTCCGGGCAGATCTCGCGAAACGATGAGACCGCCCCTATCGATGAACGCTCCATGAGATTGTTGTTGTGCCTTGCCGACCATGCCGGCGAAGTCGTCAGCATTGATCAATTGTTGACCCATGTCTGGCCAGAAGTCACCGTCAGCCCTGACTCCGTGTATCAAGCTGTCGCTTCATTACGCCGTCAGCTTGGCGACGACCCTAAGCATCCCTCCTATATCGCGACGATTCCGCGACTTGGTTACAAGATGGTAGCGTCGGTCAAATTCGGTGACAATTTGATTCTTCCCGCCGACGATTCGTCGACTCGCATGCGACCAGCTGGGGTTCTTTGGGCCGCGGCTCTCGCCGTCGCACTTTGTCTAGCTTTGGGCGCCGCGTTCCTGGCTCGAGGCAAGTCGACAAGCGCGCGGCAATCAATCGCAACAGCCTCGGCTCCACTTCAGCTTAGGTCTGTGGCCGTGCTCCCTTTTCTCGACCTTACCGAAGGGATGAAGCAAGAGGAGTTCGCAGACGGCATGACCGAGGAGCTGATCGACAAATTAAGCAAGGTGCCGGGAACTCAAGTCCCCTCTGCCACGTCATCGTTTTACTTCAAGGACAAGCAACTTCCTGTCGCCGACATAGCCCGCGCCCTCCGTGTCTCCTACGTACTTGACGGCAGCGTGCGCAAGTCAGGTACTCGAATTCGCGTCGCTGCGCGACTGGTTCGCGCAGACAGCGGTTTTGTTGTCTGGTCTGAAACATACGATCGCTCATTCAATGATCTCCTGGTAGTGCAGGACGACATTGCAGGCGAAGTTACCAAAGCACTGACCCTATCAATCAATCCGCGAGAAGAGCAGCCGAAGCCGAATCTATAACAGCTCTTCGCGTCGAGGGTCCGCTGCGTTTCCCACGCCCAGCTCAGCGAGAATACGTGTCGCAAACTACCAACCAGATCCCAACTGCGCCGGCGGCCTGTTTGGCTGACCACCCTCGATCACGTTGGCCGAACGAGCGAGTTGAAATTCGCTGTGTACCAATTCCGAGCCATATTTCCGCTCCAGGCGGCGAATCGTGAAATGACCGTCTGCCAATCGCTGGAAGTGTTGCGTGAAAAGCACGTTGAGAGCAAGCCCGCCCGCAGCCCCCGCAATCGGCACGAGCTGAGCCATGACCTTCTCGCTCACTTCAAGTCCAAACCGCGCGGCGATCTTTGTCACAAATGAAATGATCGCCGGTGCGCCTTCTTTGCTCAATCCTTTTTGCGCAATGTATGCCGCGGCGTCGCGTGTGGCCTGTGCCAACGCGGCACGCGTTGAGTAGTACGCGCTCTCCATCGCCCCCGCGCGAACGCCCTCCGGACCAAGCGCGAGCACCTCCAGGCAAGCCAGCGCGCCTTCGGTTGTCGTCAGATCTTCACCCTGACTGCGCGCAATATCGGCGATCGCCTTCAACATCACCGTGGTTGTAATCGGTAACTCGACCACCAGGCCTGGAAGGCCGAAGAACCCTCCCACCGCGCCAGTAATTGCCGTAGCCATGGTGTGAGTTCGTTTGCTGAAAGTGGTCGCGGAGTGGCCCTTGCCAAAAGCCAATGCAACCCGCAGGCACTGTTCCAGTGACTTATTGACAGCGGTGCCGATCGAGTCCTGGGCTCGGCGCGGAAGCCTGTGCATCAGCGCCTCGACCGGTATGCCGGCTTTCGATACCAGCGTCATGGCGAGGCTTTGCGATTCCAGCTTCGCAACAGCTGCCTGCAGATCGGCGAAGTCCCTTGGGGAAAGACTGCTCATGTCTACAGACTAAACGAGGTCCTTCACCGCCCGCGCATCCCGCGGAAACTCTTATCGAGAAGACATCTCACTCTTCACGAAGCAGCATCATAGGATTCACACTCAACGCCCGCTGCGCCGGAATCCACGTCGCAACCAATCCCAGCACACCCATCGCCACCACCACGCCAGCCAAAACCAGCGGATCACGCGGCGTAGCTTGGTACACGATGAAAGCCAATACCCGGCTTGCCAGAATTCCCAGCAATAATCCTGCCGCCGAACCAAACGCCAGCAACTTCACCGCACGTCCCAGCGCAGACCGCAAGACTTCTCTCCGCTTTGCGCCGAGAGCTACACGAATCCCCAACTCTCGTAGCCGTTTGCTCACCGAATAAGCTGCCATTCCAAAGACGCCTGTGATCGACAACATCGCGCCCATCATGCCCAGCACTCCCAGCGCCATCGTTGCCACGCGCGAAGGAAACATCACGGTCTCAAGCATCGCGCCCCAGGTCTTCGTGTCGATAGGCAATCCTGAATCCAATTCACGCACCTTGCCGCGTATCGCCTCAGCAAGCTGTTGTGAATCGCGATGCGAACGCACCACAAGGTAGGCAGCGCTCTCCGGTGATTGTGAAGACGGAAGGAACATAGCCGTCCGTTGTGTCTCAGTGATGCTCAGGTATTTTCCATCTTCGACAACGCCTACGATCTGAACATGTGTACCATCTTGCAGCTTGTAAAATCTGCCGATCGCTGCGGTCACAGAGCCAAACATCTTGCGTGCAAATTCCTTGTTCACCACCGCTACCGCAGGTGAGGTCTTGTCGTCGTGCCAGGTAAAACTCCTGCCCGCCAGCAAGCTCGTACCTGCAGATTCGAAGTAGCCGGGAGATACATCGAACCTATAGGGCGAATCGGCGATATCTGCCTGCTTCAACTCCGGCGCTTCATTCTTGAAAATATTCTCTTGCCGGGCCGAAGCATATACCAGCGGAGGATAGCGATTCACCAGGCCCACATGCTCCACGCCAGGAATGGTCTGCATCGCATCGATCATGCGCTTTTGCATATCAGGAACTCGATCCATGCTATAACCGGCCATCGCCAGATTCACGCCTACCATCATTGAGTTCTGCGGCTCGAAGCCGAAGTTACTATGCAGCGAGCGCGCCAATCCTCTGACTGCAACGAGCGAAGAAGTTACCAGCACGGCACAAATTGCGATCTGAACCACGAGCAAAACGTCCCGCGCCGTAACTCGCCGCCCGACCCTGTTGCTCGACCCCGCCTTTACTACCTCATAAGGATTAGCCTGCAACACCTGTCGCACCGGAACGATTCCAAAGAGAAATCCACTTACCAACGCAAGCACCAGCGCCACCACGTAGACCTTCGCGTCTGGAGTTACCGGAATCTGAACCGATGTTCCCGAAATCGGTTGCCAGGTGCTCAATCGGCGCAAGAGTACGACGCTGACAGCAACGCCAACCGCACCCCCAGTGAGCGAGATCAAGATTGCTTCCGTCAATAACTGTCGCAGTATTCGTTTGCGGCTCGCACCAAGCGCGAGTCTCAGTGCAACTTCGCGCGAGCGATCGGCCGCGTGTGCCGCAAAAAGGCTGCCCAGGTTCGCGCACGCTGCCAGCAGGATCAAGCCCGACAGCAGCATCAATCCAACCACGAATGCTCGCGTCGCGCCTTGAAATGCAGAAAGGCCGGGGCGCGTTAAAGAAGAGTCCTTATGCACAAACTCCTTGGGATAAGTCTTGGCCAACTGCGCTGCCACGCGATTCATATCGGCCACGGCCTGGGCAGGAGTTACTCCCGGCTTCAGATGTCCGAGCACTTCAAATATTCCACGATCATTGGTGCGTTCTTTCGGATCAAACCCGACCGCAACTTGTCCCTGGTTCACAATCGGTATAAAAAAGTCGGGAGAGACAAATAAGATAGTCCCCTGAAATCCCTGCGGCGCTACGCCGATGATAGTGAAGGGATGGTTGTCCAGCCTCACCACTCGACCAACCACGCTGCGATCGTCATCAAAGTGGCTATGCCAAAACGGGTAACTTAGTACTAAGTACGGCGCGCTATCAGGCCCACGCTCATCGGAAGCATGGAAAAAACGACCCAGGTACGGGTGTACTCTGAGCACATCAAAGTAGTTTCCACTGGTCGAAAATCCCGTAGCACCAAATGGCTCTTTGCCCGCTTCGAGTCCAACAAAGGCGAAGTTGAAAGCCGCCAAATCCTCAAAGCTGCGGTTCCGATCGCGCAGATCGATATAGTTCGGATAAGACTGCCATCCGGCATCGTCGCCATAGTGCGAACCGTAGAGAGTCTCAGCCTGCGGCACATTGATCGGGCGAAGTATAAGTCCGTTCATGATCCCAAACACTACTGCGTTAGCGCCAATCGCCAATGCCAGCGTAGCTATGGCCGCGACCGTAAATCCGCGCGATTTTCGCAGTATGCGAAGAGCGAATCGCACATCCTGAATAAGCGTCTCAATGAATCTGCCGCCCATCGCTTCGTGGCTTTCTTCTTTAAATCGCGCATACCCACCAAACTCGACGCGTGCGCGACGCTCTGCCTCCGCGCGACTAAGTCCCGACCGTTCCAGATCGTCCGCTCGATGTTCTATATGCGAATGGAGTTCTTCGTCCATCTCATTTGCTATTTGATCGCGATGAAAGAATTTGCCGGCAACAGAGCGAAGGTAGGCGACGATCTTCATGTCTTCTCCGATTTCCTTAAAGGCGATAGTGAAGTAGCAGAACCAAACATCGTGACTCAAACTTACTCGTGTTGCAAGCCGAGACTCAGCGTGTTTTAGGGTGATTCCGACGAAAATCGAATTCACCCCTAAGATGCTAAGGAGAATAGCGCCGTTCCCCTAAGTTGTCAAGGAGAGACGGAACACTCGCGCCCTTTTCTTCGTAACGGTTCTCGTCTGGATTAATAATCTTCGAGCCGGAGCGTCATCCTTATGAACAGTCAAGAAGGTGAGCCGATGGCAGCGACCGCCGCGACGATCCCGATTTCAGCAGTCAGTGAGACTCTCTCTCAGTTATTCAGAGAACATCACCGGCGCGTCCTTACTGCGGCTTATCGAATCACTGGCAGCATCGCCGACGCCGAAGATGTGACGCAGGCAGTGTTTCTTCGCTTGGCAAATGGCGAAGATGACCTCGTTAAGAATGCGGCCAGTTATCTCTACCGCGCTGCCATCAACGGAGCTCTCGACTTACTCCGTCGCCGAAAATCGGCAGCAGCCGTGCCGTTAGTTGAGGCTGCAGGAATTGCTTCCAAAGCGCCTGCCAACTCGCCCGAAACTCAGGCGTCAAGCAGGGAACTGGGCGGCCTGTTGCGCATCGCGATCGGCGAACTGCCTCCACGGACTGCCGAAATGTTCACCTTGCGCTACCTCGAAGATTTGGGTAACCGCGAAGTTGCTGCACTTATGGGTACCTCGCCCGCGGTTGTCGCCGTAACGCTACACCATGCGCGGGCCACTTTGAAGAGACGATTGAGCGAACTTGAACGGGGGAAGATATGAAAAACCATGACGAAGAATTACTGGTCAATGCCGTCGAAACGCTGAGGTCTGCTGAACCCGATTCGACGCAAATTTCCGATGCCGCCAGGCGGGTGGCGCTTCGTCTCGGTCTCGACGCCGCTCTTCAAACCAGTTCCGTCGTTACCGCTATTGACAACTGCAACGACGTCCGCCAGTTACTCGCCTCCTATCGCGCCGGCACCCTCTCTCCCTCGCGGTCCTTATTAGTTGAGGCGCATCTGCGCGACTGCCGAGCTTGCCACCACCAATACAAAAAACAAGCCTCACCCGTTGCAGTGGATTGGTCAACACCTCGTCCGGTTCGCAGTTTTGTTTGGCCTGTTCGCACATTAAGGTGGGCGCTTGTTCCAGCCTTTGCGGTCCTGATCTCCGCCTTCTTCCTCTATCAAGCCTATTGGCAGGTTCCTCCCGGCGTGCGCGCTGAGGTGCAATCAATAGATGGCTCCGCTTTTCGCATATCCGCTACCGGCGATCGTCAACTCGAGCCCGGCGAAAAACTCGCCGATGGAGATCATCTTCGCACCGCTGGCGGAGCCCACGCCATGCTTCGTCTCACCGACGGATCGACCGTCGAACTCAATGAGCGCAGCGTACTCGCGGTCGGCGCCCGCGGCCACAATATGACTGTCTCGCTCGACAACGGATCAGTCATCGTTCAGGCAGCCAAGCGCACTTCCGGCCACTTATATGTCAAGACTCCCGATTGCCGCGTAGCCGTCACAGGCACAGTTTTCTCCGTTAGTTCCGGCATCAAGGGCTCTCGCGTTGCCGTCTTGCAAGGTACCGTGCAAGTGGCGCATTCAGGCGTCGATTCGATGCTCCATGCCGGCGATCAACTCACCACCAGCGACAATCTAAGTCCCGCACCCTTTGAAGAACAAATCGCCTGGAGTCAAAATCGCGATAACTATCTCCCCTTGCTGGCGGCCTTTGCCACTCTCCAGCATCGCATCGGAGAGATACCCTTTCCGCAGCCCCGCTACTCCAGCGATCTTCTCCAGAGAGTTCCCGCCAATACCTTGTTGTACGTGAGCATTCCCAACCTCGGCGATTTTCTGAGCGAAGCAAATACAATCTTCCACGATCAGTTGAATCAAAGTCCCGAACTTCAACAGTGGTGGAATCGTGGACAAGCGCATAACTCTGCACAATTAGATTCGCTGGTGAACAATCTCCACGATCTGAGCCAGTATCTAGGCAACGAAGTCGTGATCGTCGGTGTCAATCAGAACAGCAACAACCCTGGGTTCGCCGTCCTTGCCGATCTCGAAAAGAGCGGCATCGAAGACCTGTTGTCGAAAGAATTCCCGTCGTCAAGCACGACCGGCGGACTTACTCCACTCAACCCGCAGTCCTTGGCCACTCTGCCTGATTCCACAAGTACAAAGTCCGGAGGATACGCCCTCGTTCGCCCTCATGAAGTTGTCTTCTCCAACAGCATTGCGACCCTGAAGCAACTGAACTCCCAGCTCGATGCCGGCTCCAGCGGCTTCGCGACAGCCGCATTCGGACAGCAGATCACCGCTGCCTACGGTCGTGGCGCGGGCGTAATCATTGCTGCAGACCTCCACCAGATGCTCGCCGACAAATCGAATTCATCTCATGCTCCGCGACATGCCGCCGATACTGCCGCAAGCAGTGGAATGGATACTGTTCAATATCTCATCGCCGAGCATCGCGAACTCAACGGCGTTCCCGAGAATCATCTGAACGTTCAATTCTCTGGCACCCGGCAGCGCGTCGCATCATGGCTCGCCGCTCCCGCACCCATCGGCTCACTTGATTTTGTAACTCCCAACGCAGCGATCACCCTCGCCGCGCTCTCCAAAGATCCCAAAGACATTGCTGACGACATCATGGCTATGGCTGCGCCCAACAGCAACGCGGAAGCAAATTGGACCAAAGCCCAATCGCAGCTGAATATCAGCGTTCGCGACGACATTGCCGCCAATCTGAGCGGTGACTTCCTCATCGCTCTCGATGGTCCCGTCTTGCCGACGCCCTCGTGGAAAGCCGTTATCGGGGTCAACAATTCTCAGCAACTCGAGCAGGCTCTCGAATCCTTGACGCTGGCCGTTCACCAGCATGCGCAAGGTCAAAGTGCCCATCAAGTTGTTATCGAACCAAGCGACGTCGGTCCTCAGCGCTACTACGCCGTAACCGATCTTACCTCCGGCAACACGGTCGCCCAGTACACTTTCTCTGACGGCTTCATGATCATCGCGCCCACTCGTGCATTGCTTATTCAGGCGTTGCAGACTAAGGCTAGCGGTGATTCGCTCTCTCACTCCGCCGCATTCAAAGCCTTACTTCCCAAAGACGACAATGAGAATTATTCCGCCGTAGCCTATCAAAATCTCAGCCCTGTCTTGACTCCGCTCCTCACGGAACTAAGTGGTGAGTCGGCGGACGCAATCCGCAAGCTGGCCGCAGACTCCAGGCCCACAGCCATCTGCGCCTGGGGACGAGATACGCGCATTGAAGTTGCCAGCGATAGCCGCTTGCTCGGATTTGATTTTCTAACCCTCGGAAGGCTTCTGAATTCCGGGAACAAGTCGGCTCACAAAGCCGTAACAAACTGATATGGGCATCATTGATCTCAATGCGCTGGAAGTTCGTCTCGGCACACGCACTGTGCTTGCCGGGCTCACTGGCGAGCTGCACGGTCAGGCCATCGGTCTGCTCGGCCCTAACGGCGCCGGAAAATCCACGCTGATCAATACGCTGCTTGGCTTCCATGCACCTTCGCGAGGTACCGCTCAAGTCTTCGGGCTCGACGTACATCGCGATCGGGCACGGATTCGCCAGGGCATCGGCTACATGCCTGAGAATGATTCCTTCATCGGCAATATGAGCGGCGTTCGCTTCGTTCGTTACATGGGCGAACTCGCGGGATTGCCAGCAGGCGTCGCCCTCGAGCGCGCCCATGAGGCTCTCTTCTATGTGGGCCTCGGAGAAGTTCGATATCGCAAGATCGGCACCTACTCGCTCGGCATGAAACAACTCGTCAAGTTAGCGCAAGCTCTAGTCCACGGACCCAAACTGCTGATATTAGATGAGCCCACCAACGGTCTCGACCCCATGGCTCGCCAGCGCATGATCCAGGTCATCAAAGAAATCCGAAAAGAAGGCGATATCCATCTCCTCATCTCTTCTCACCTGTTACGCGACATCGATGAAACCTGCGATGAAGTCCTCATTCTCAAAGACGGTCGCATCGCAGCCCTATGTAACATCGAGGAAGAGCGCCGCTCCAATCGCAACTTTATGGAACTTGAAACAGTTGGTGCAACGGAGCGTTTTTCCGTCAGCATTCGCGGCCTCGGTTGCGAGTGCGCATCCTTCCCCGGCGGTCGCATCAAGCTCGTCATGCCTGAGACCATCGAGGCGCGCGACCTATATGTCATTGCCTCCGAACAGGGAGTTCAAATCCGACGCATGAATCAGCGCCGCGATTCCCTTGAAGACATCTTCCTCCGAGCGATGGACAACGAATCGGGACGGCCAACCAATGTCAGTCTATAAACACAATTACCGCGCCTATACCGGCAAAATCACTCCACTATGGAGCCGCGTCTACGTCCTTGCGCGCTATGCCTTCGAGGAGGCATGGTCGTCAAAGATCACCGTGGGCCTCTTCACCCTTTCTGCCTTGCCGTTCATCGTCTTCCTCGGCGGCATTTATCTCGCCAACAATCCCATCGCGCGCGCCCTCATCACCAGGGGCAATGCCCATTTCGCAGCTATTGACGCTCGCTACTTCCTCACTGTCATTGAGGTGCAATCCTGGGCCGCGCTGGTCATCATGGCCTGGGTCGCTCCGCGCCTGATTACCTTCGACCTTGCCGACAACGCGCTCCCCATCCTGCTAAGTCATCCTATCTCGCGTGTCAGTTATGTATTCGGTAAGTTCATCGCGCTCTTCGCGTCACTTTCCGTAGTTACTTGGCTTCCTTGCTTGATCCTCTTCTTGTATCAGGGATACTCCTCGCCGCAACCTTGGATGTTCGGAAATCTCCGCATAGCCAGCGGTCTTCTGGCAGGCTGCATCATCTGGATTTCCTTCTTGTCCATTCTCGGTCTCGCACTATCTTCTTGGGTCAAGTGGAGAGTCATTGCCACCGGACTCATCTTTGCGGCAGTATTTGTACCCTCCGGTGTAGGAGAAATCATAAGAGCGGTCTTGCGTACCAAGTGGGGAATACTGCTCAATCTCCCCGTCATCATGTCGCTTCTGTGGCAGCGCTTACTCGGCACCCCCGAACCCGTCTTCTGGAGTGAGGATTCAATTCCCACGGCCGGCATCTTGATCGTGCTTGCTTTAACATGCGTGATCTGCATTGCAATGCTCAATGCACGCATCCGCGCACGAGAGGTGGTCCGAGGATGACAGACCAAATCATTTTCGACGACGTCTCGAAGTTCTACGGCGAAGTCCTCGGCGTCAATCGCATCTCGCTGTCGATCCCGCCCGGAATCACAACCCTCGTCGGCCCCAACGGCTCCGGCAAAACAACCCTGATGAATCTCCTCACGGGGTTAGTACAACCATCGAGCGGGCATATCTCCGTCCTCGGTCTATCGCCGGGCAATGCAACCGAGTTCTTTCGCAACCTCGGATATTGCACTCAATTCGATACCTTTCCTCGCGGCATCGCCGGTTGGCAATTTGTATTCGACAGTCTCATGTTGCACGGCATCAGCGAAGATGAAGCTTTCAGACTAACCGTCGAGGCCATCGATCGCGTGCAGCTAAGCGGCGATGCGGCCGGCCGCCAGATCGCCGGCTATAGCAAGGGCATGCGCCAAAAAATTCGATTGGCTCAGGCCATCGCCCATCATCCCCGCGTCCTTGTTCTTGACGAACCTCTCAACGGACTGGACCCCATGGCTCGCGCCGAATCTCTCGCCCTCTTTCAGGAACTCGGCGAGCAAGACATGCACCTCTTGATTTCCAGTCACATCCTCGATGAAGTCGACAGAATCTCCGATCGCGTCGTCCTCATCACAGGCGGCTATCTCATCGCTGAAGGCAATATTCACCAGGTTCGCCAGGAAGTGCGGGACAAACCCATGCAGGTGCTTGTTCGCTGCGATCATCCTGAGTTACTCGCGTCAAAAATGTTTTCCGTCAATCATTGCGTCGAAGCACGTTTGCATGCCGACGGCCACGGCGTCTTTCTCCGTACCGGCGATGTCGACCAATTCTATTCATTGCTTAACGGCATCGCCGCCGAGGGCCTGGTCAAGATAGACGCTGTTGCTCCTGCCGACGATGACGCCAACGCAATTTATCAATACCTGATTGGTTCCGATGGGAGTGCGTCCTGATGTCACCCAACATGTCGACAATTCGAACGACCATCACCCAGCAGCCGTGGGGATTGTGGTGGGTTCAAGCCGAGCGACTTACTCGCATTGAGGTTAGAAGGAATCTTCGCTCCTGGCGCGCAACCTGGATCTATGTCCTCGCCTTCATTCCGACATTGATCATCTTCATGCGTCTTCTGTTGGCCCGCCACATGAGATTCGATATGAGCGGAGACACGATTGTCCTCGCCGGCATCATTCAGTTCTATTACATCCGCCTCGGCGTGTTCTTCGGATGCCTGGGAATCTTCTCACGACTCATTCGTGGCGAAATGATCGAACGCAGTCTGCACTTCTACTTACTCTCACCCATAAGGCGCGAGATACTGCTTTTATCAAAGTTCGTGGCCGGGTCTATTAGCGCAGTTGTCTTATTCGGAGCCGCCATCATTGCCGACTTCACGCTTATGTATTTGCCCTACGGAGCCTCTGGACGCGACTACGTTTTCAATGGTCCGGGCCTCGGCCAGCTTCAGGCTTATCTCGGAATCATCGTCCTTGCCTGCCTCGGCTATGGCGCAGTGTTTCTTCTTCTAAGCATGATGTTCAGAAATCCCACGCCCGCCGCCATGCTCGTCCTCGGCTGGGAAGCCATCAATCCCGTTCTGCCATCCCTGCTTCAGAAGCTAAGTGTCGCCTCTTATCTGCGTCATCTCATGCCGGTCAACGTCGCAGGCCAAGGGATCTTTGCGCTGCTCACAGTTGAGACAGAGCCAGTCTCCGCCTCAGTAGCAACCATCGGATTGCTGATACTGATCGCACTGGTCCTGACTTACTCCTGCTTCCGCATCCGCAAGCTCGAGATCCGATACACAACCGACTAACCTACTTCCAACTCCAGTTAGGCATCGAGTTATTCCCCGAATGCGTCAGCTGTTGCTGCTGCGTCCCGTCGGCAAGCATCGACCAGATCTCCGTGTGATGCCCGATCTCTCGTTGGAAAACTATATGTCGCGTATCCGGAGCCCAGGAAGGGAAGTCGTTACTCCCCGCTTCGTGCGTAAGCTGCATCCACCGCTTGCTCGCGATATCCATCACATAGATATCCTGTCCGCCCGGTGCGCCCGGTCCATACTTGCGATTCCAGCTAAACGTTAGAAACTGTCCATTCGGCGCCCACGACGGAGAGATCGCATAGCCACCATCCGTCATCCGCTGGATGTTCGATCCATCCTGATCCATGATGTAGATTTGCGGCAGCCCCGTACGCCCACTCACCCATGCGATCTGCGCATTGGTGCGGGGGTTCCAGGAGGGAGACACATCGGGTCCGCGAAATGAAGTGAGCTTATGCAAATCTCCACCGTTCGCATCGGCAACCCATATCTCCGGATCGCCCGTGCGTGACGAAGAGAACGCGAGCTTCACTCCATCGGCCGACCATGCAGGAGATTGATTCGACCCACCTGCCGTACCGCCAGGGAAGCCAACCATGCGCCCAAGTTCCAACGAATACATACGCACCGACCACCCCCCCCTGTCGAGCGAGGCAAATGCGATCCGGCTATTGTCCGGTGAAATGCGCGGCGAAATAGAAATACTGCCGAGGTGCGTAATCTGGTGCTGGTTCTGCCCGTCATAGTCCATCACCCAGACCTCTTTCGACCCCGAGCGAGAACTGATGAAATAGATCTTTGTCTCCGCAATTCCATTAATGCCGCCGCCCAGGCGCAAGATAATTTCGTCGGCAAAGCGATGTGCGATCGTGCGCGCCATGTCCTGGCTTGCGGCCTCGTTATACTGTTTGCCCAACACCTGCGGACTCGCCGTATTGCGCGCGTCAAATAGCCAGCCATACACCACCAGCCGGCCGCCACTCGATGACAGCGCACCAAACGCCACCATCTCCGCGCTTGCTGGCGCCGCCGACCACTGTGGCAAGCTGATCTCCTGCGGTGAGCCCGGCAGCGCCTGTGGCAACATGCTCTTCGAGACTAAGTCGAATATGCCGGCGTTCGCCAAATCGCCGAACAGCGTCGCGTCGAACGTTGCCTTCAGCGCCGGCGTTTCCGGATCCGCTCCCACAGGCTTGAAATCGGCCGCGGCCAGACGAACCCGCGCATTACCAAGATTCGTGCCGGTCTTCACCCAGTCCTGCGCGCTGGCGTTCGGAGCTAGCAAACAAATCACCACAATGGCGGTCAACGAAAGAAGCGGGGAAAGTACCTTCATCTTTAGAGCGATCCTTCCTCTATTACACCGAAACTTGTTTGGCGCTGTGCACCCGTGACGATTCAGCATGTTCGAATTGGCTCTCGATACACCAGGATTAGTACTCACAATAATAAGAGACCTTCAGCGTGCTCAAGTTGTATGCGCCCGGCAAAGGTCCGAAGGTGTCTACTCGTTGCACACCTCGCATGCACGATCGATCAAGCGTAGGGCTCCCGCTCGATCGATCCAGTTGCACATCGCCCGGCGTTCCGTCGCGACGAATCGTGAACACCAGGAACACGCGCGCCCCTTTAGGCGTGCGTTGATCCACTTCGTATCGGTTCCAGCTCTGCGACATCTTGCGATTGATGCCGTCCACGTAATACGCGAACTTGCTTCCGAAATCACCCTGGTTTATCGACGTCGGCCCGTTCATCGTAGTCTGACCTTGAATCGAGCGCGGCATCGAACTGCTCGCTTGCTCACCATATTGCGCGCGATTGTCCTGCTTCGGTGGCGGCTGCTTGGTCGGCGTCTTAGGCGCCGGCTTTTCCTTCGGCTTTACTTGCTTGCCCAGAATCGGAATCGCTTTCTCATCGACCGTTGCTTCTTCAGCCTTCGGCAAAGGCAGCACCGGCGCCTGGCTCGGCTTATCCGTGGCCAGCACGTTTTCATTCGGAGGCTGATCGGAAGGCAAGGGCAGGGCACTGCTCACCATGTTCACCCTGATCGCTCCGCCCGCCGTCGACCCGCCCCACGTATTTGTGTGAAAGAGCCCCCCAAGAATCCCGTAAAACACAATGCCACCCACGAGCGCTGCATGCAGCAAAACTGCACCCGTTGCAGGCGCTGCTACGGGCTCAGCCGTCAGCTCCCGCTCCAGTTTCTCGACGCCTTCGAACGCTCCGCTCATTCACCCGACCAAAATCAAAAGAACTAAACCCGATAACCGCGCCGTCATCGTTAGTGACTCTATTACTCAGTGAACAAGAGTCGAACGATCGGCTTCTAATCTTTCTTGTCGCCCGCTAACCCCTTGGTATCGAGCGGCTGCGTCACGATAGAAATGTTCGTAATCCCCGCCTGCTTCACCGCGTCCATCACGCTGGCAAACGCTCCAAACGGCACCCGCTCATCGGCCCGCAAATAAATCACTTGTTTGCCAGGATCGGCATTTCTCTGGTGCAGCCTCTGCGGCAAATCGTGAATATTCACCGGATCGTCACCAAGAAACAGCCGTGAATCGCGGTCGATCGTCAGCACCACGCGCTGCTCGGTAATTTCTTTCACTGTCCGCGTCTTCGGCACTGCCACTTCAATGCCCGACTGCAACACCGGCGCCGTGATCATGAAAATAACCAGCAGCACCAGCACCACATCCACCAAAGGCGTGATGTTGATCTCCGCTAACGAGCTTTTCGTCCGGCCATCGCTACTTGTAAAGGCCACGTTCGACCTCGCGTTGCGGCTCAGCAGGACGCGGCGCCGTCGGTGCCGTCCTTACTGGAATCTCTTCAAGTGAGTTCAGTAATTCGCGGCAAAAGTCATCGATAGCGGATGCGAATACCCTGATGCGTGAGCTGAACTGGTTATACGCAACCACCGCCGGCACCGCGACAAACAATCCTGCGGCGGTCGTGATCAGCGCTTCAGAGATGCCCGGCGCTACGGCCCGCAGTGTCGCCGCGCCTGCCGTCCCCAGCCCGTGAAATGCGTCAACCACGCCCATCACCGTGCCAAACAAGCCCACAAACGGGCTAGTCGCCGCGATCGTCGCAAGCCATGTCAGCCGCCGCTCCAGGTTCGTCACCGCCTCGCTGGCCGCGGTCTGCGCCGAGCGCTCCAGCGGAGCCAGGTTTCGCGGTGGTCCTGAGCCGCCCGTCTGACGCTTGTAGGTCTCGTACACATCTTCAAAAACCTGTGCCAGCGGACTCGCCTTGTAATCCGCCGTAATCGCCGCTATCTCCTGCAGTCGCGTAGCCTTGCGAAACGTGCGGATAAACCGCCGGCTCTCCCTGGTGGCCTTGCCAAAACTCGACAATTTCCCCAGGATCACCGTCCACGAATAAAGGCTCGCACACAGCAGCAATACCAGAACACCAAGCGCGATACCGCCCATGTTGCTCAGCATTTCCATCAGGGCGCTTGAGCCCTGGGCCGGTGCTGAGCCACTGTCGGCCTGAATTAGAAAGAGGAAAGCAGCAATAGAAATCGGCATTCACCTCTCTATCAACGTTATCAGACAGAATGCAACCATCCAAGTTACCGATACGATGCCCCCTCGATGCTTCGTGGCCGCTTCGATACGCGCTCCGGCCCCCCGCCATGCTATGCTGCGCACGGATTCTTTTCGTCGGCGCAATCGAAAACTCCGGATTCCGTTACTTCTGTGCGTTTGCAGAATCGATGGCAGACCTCAACAATAGAAGGGGAAGTGGACCTCAAGCATGCTTGTCGAGTTGCGCGCTGAAAATTACGCCGTCATCGATCACGCCATCGCCGTCTTTGGCCATGGCCTCAATTTGCTCACCGGTGAAACCGGCGCCGGCAAATCGATCCTCGTCGATGCCTTGGCTTTACTCATGGGCGGCAAAGCCTCCACTGAACTCGTGCGCCATGGTGCCGACAAAGCCGTCGTTGCCTGCGTATTCGAGTCCACGCTCGGTGCTGAGCTCATTCTCGAAGAAAACGGTATTGACTCAGAAGGTACCGAGATCATTCTTCGCCGCGAAATTCTTTCCTCCGGCAAAGGCCGCGTCTTCGTCAATAATCAGCCCGCCACCGTCGCCGTCCTCAAGCAACTCGCTCCCGAACTGGCATTAGTCCACGCCCAAAGTGAAACTCACACCAGCTTCGATCAGGCCCAGCAGCGCATCCTCCTCGATCGCTTCGGCGGCTTTTCTGTTGAGACCGTCACTGAGGCTTACCGCCGCTGGCACACCGCTTCGGACAGACTTGACGAACTCGTCCAGGGCGAGCAAGACCGCCTCCGCATGGTCGACCTGTGGATCTATCAGCACAAGGAAATTGAGGCCGCCCGCCTCGTCCCCGGCGAAGACGAAGCCCTCGAGACCGAGAAACGCGTCCTCGCCAATGCTGAAAAACTTTACGCTGCCGCAATGAGCGCTTTCGATCAGCTTTACGAGGGCAGCGCCTCAGCCGAAGTCGCCCTCCGCGCCGCTGTTCGCAATATTCAAGAGCTCGCCCGCTACGACGGTCGCTTTACTGAGTCCGTCCAGCAGATCGAGTCGGCCCGGGCAACTCTCGGGGATGTGAGTGCCAGCCTCCGCGATTATGCCGAACGCATCAACGCCTCGCCCGAGCGTCTCGCTGAGATTGAAGATCGCCTCGCCCTCATCGATCGCCTCAAACGCAAATACGGCAAGACCGTCGCCGAAGTCCTTGCCTTCGATGTAGAAGTTGCCCGCAAACTATCTGAAGTTGAAGATCGTGACGAAATCCTCAAGACACTTCGCAAAGACCTCGATGATGCAGCCGCAGCCTATCGATCGGCCGCGGCTCATCTGACCTCCGAACGCAAAGCCGCCGCCGCTAAATTGGCCAAGCTCGCCGAGGCCCAGATCAATTCACTTGCGATGAAAGTCAAGTTCGAAATCGCCATCTCGACCAATGAAGCCCATTCTCACTGGACTCCCAACGGCTGGGACGAAGTCGAATACCGCATCGCCACGAATGCAGGCGAGCCCCTCAAGCCCCTTCATGAAATCGCCTCAGGTGGCGAAATGAGCCGCGTCATGCTGGCCTTGAAAGTCAGCGTCGAAGAGGGCGCGGTCAAGCCCAAGAAGAAGTTTCCCACCCCGCGCACGCTGGTCTTCGACGAAATCGATATCGGCATCGGTGGTCGCGCCGCTGAGGCAGTCGGGCAAAAACTTAAGTCCCTCAGCCGCGGTCAACAAGTGCTCTGCGTAACCCACTTGCCGCAGATCGCCGCCTTTGCCGATCAGCATTTCCTCATTGACAAGCGTGAAACCGATGGTCGTACTAAAACCCAGATCCGACTGCTCGATCAACGCGCCAGCACTTATGAAGTGGCACGCATGTTGAGCGGTGCCACGGTCACTGAAACCAGCCTCCAGCATGCTTCGCAAATGATCGCCGCCAGTCGCTGACTGTACGTGCCCTCGTCATCTAGTGAACGATATTCGTCGCCGTCCCCTCGCACGGCGACAACATCTTTGAGACCGCGCTCAGCATAAATGTGGGGTGCAGGGGCTTCGCCAAAATCTCAAAGACATGTCCCTTTTGCTTGGCTTCTTCGAGCAGTCCTCCCGTTCCCGGCTGCCCTGAAAACAATAAGAAATGGACGTCCGGATAGCTCGCCTTCAAAAAAATCGCAAACTCGATCCCGTTCATTCCCGGCAGCACCACATCGATGATCGACAGGTTCGGACGCCATTCCTCCAGCATCTCCAACGCCTGCTCCGCTGAGTACGCAGTCCGCACCTCATAGCCGTTCGAAGCGAAGATCAACGCCAACGTATCAGCAATCGTCACCTCATCGTCGACAATGAGAATCTTCTGTCCTCCGAATATACCTGCCATCGGAAATCCCTTCATCTGCCCACACTCAACCCCCAGTCTCTCAAGCGCAATACCGATGGGCGCAACCACGAATGGCCGAGATCGAATCGACAGCCACCGAAAGCAGATCACGGCGCATACACCTCCGGACTTAAGGCCAATTCGCCTTCCCGCGCCGCTCGTTGTTCCTCTTATCGTCTTGAAAATCGAAGAGCTTAGGGGAAACTCTCACTCAAGTTATACGATGCGTGAATCTTCCTGATAGGATAGCTGCGAAGGCGTAAATCATTGTTTTCATTAGCGAAATTGCACAAACGAAACAAGATAGCGGCTTCTTGAAAGATCGAGGAGCTTCCCCCATGAAAGTTCTGCAGTCTTCAGCTCCAGAGTGGTCCCAAAGAATCGTCCGCCTTATCTCCGAGTTGAAAATCACGCAGGCCGGTCTCGCCGAGCGCCTGGGCGTGTCTCCGGCTACCGTCTCACGCTGGATCCAGGGCAAACACGAGCCTACTGCCGAGGGTTATGTCGCTCTCGGGAACCTTGCCCTCAAGCCGGATGGAAATTATTTCTGGGGCCGTGCTGGTGTCGACGTCGCCGCTCTCCCCGATGCCGGGCTGCGTCAAGCGGTCTCCTCCCTGCGCGTCATTCTCAACGATTTCAAGCTCGTCACCAGCCAGAAAATCTCGCAGCAGTTAGAGGGAAGAGGCAACGCCGTCGCCATTCCACTCTTGAAAGTCGCGGCCTATGGCGATCACGTGCCGCCTCACGAAAATGTCGACCTATCCGAAGTAGAAGTCGAAGATGTCCTGCTTGCTCCGTTGTCCTGGTGTCCCCATCCCGAGCAAATGGTCAGCATGCACTTCTCCGGCGATTCAATGGTTCCAGCCATCTCGCCCGAGTCAATCATCTTTGTCGATACGGCCTCGGTCGACCGCGACAAACTCCATCAGAAGATTATTGTCGTTGCCCATCGCGACCTCGGTTTCAAGGTCGCACGCTTTCAGCGTCTCGCCTCCTCCGACCTGCTCGTCTCCGCCAATCACAAATACCTTCCCGTCGACGTCAGCAACGCCTCTAAATGGAAGATCTTCGGCGAAGTCCTCTGGTGGGTTTCCCGCGACGAAACCGCAACCGCCTGATACCGCAGTCGCAAGCAAGCATTCTCCGGCAAAGCCGGAGGCCTATGGCTGGTAGTCCCTCAAACAGGCCTATGCAGTAATGTTCGATGTTCGCAGCAGCCCGTCGCTCGCGCCGTAGGCGCAGTGGTTGTTAGCGCCGCGCTTCAGCGTGGGGTTGGCAATACCAACAAGCCAAGCGGAGTCCCGTAGGGACGGCGATCTACTGCACGCTCACCGCATGAAATCCCAATCCATACAGCAGCGCCGTAATGCTGTTGCGCCCATTCTGCCGCGCCTTATCCAAGATCCCGTCCGCCAGCGCCGCCTTGGTAATTTCCTGCTCTGCCGCCATCCTCACCTGTGATTCGAGGTTCGGATCGGTCGCCACCAGCAGCCCCGTCGTCCGCGAAAAGACACGCGTTTTGCTGTTGTCAATTCGCGTCACCAGCACCTGCGGCTCCGGCAGTTTCACCCGCACCGTATCTCCATGTACCGAGACATCGCTCGTCCCCAACTGGCTCAGATCCATCCCTGCAATTACTTCGCCGTGGCTGATCAGCAGCAGCTTGTCGCCCACGAGAAAATCCGGCAGATACGGATTCTGCCTGTCGCCTTCCACAATCTTGTCGATCGAATAATCTACCGTCTCCAGCCGTGAAAGCTGCCTGATCTTCTCGACCACCGAAGGCGATGAAACATCGACCTTCGTCTGCCGTCCCGTCAGCATCTTCGCCGCTCGTTCCCACAGCCCCGCATGAGCCACCCGCGAAAAGGCCGACACCAACGCCAGTCCCAGAACGATCCCGGCGAGCAGCGCCACAATAATCACCAATGCATCGGCCCGATGCTTCGTTCGCAGCACTCGTGTTCGTACTTCGTATTCCGGCATAGCGTCATTCGCTTGGATGCACACGCACGTCCTCAAGTCTGGCCGGCCATCTTTATCGACCAGTTCAGCACGATTCAACCGCCAAAGAAATGCCGCTGCCCAATTGAACAGCGGCATCGTCAGCACAACCTCTGCTGTGACTCTTGTCAGGATCCTGCCTACGGGTTACTGCGAACCACAAGCGACTGCGGACAATTCGGAGAGCCATAGTCGTAACCGCAATAGGGAACGTCATACGGCGAACCGGACGCCTCCACCACCTTCGTCGAAGTAACCGTGTAAACGTGCAGTCTGCCGCTTACACCGTTCAGGGCATAAAGATGGTTGTCACTATCCCACGCTATCGCTGAGAAGTAGCCCGACGTTCCCACCACGTCAGTAAACTTGGTAATTGGTGACGCTCCATTGAAGTGGAACAATTGCAGGCTCGTTCCAGCATTCACCGCCAAGTATTTCCCTGAGGGCGAGAGCATAATGGCCTCTCCGCACCCCACTGCAGGCATTTTGCTATAGGTATTTGTGGAAGTAAGTTGTCCCTTGCTGCCCGACGTAAAGCTGGCAAGAACGCAGCCCTCATTCGTATACGTACTCGGAGCCGTAAATTTCAGCAGTCCGAGCGTGGCCACCAGGTGGTCAGTCGGATCGTTGGTCATGCTGCCCTCAACCGTGTAGACGTAATTCTCGGGAAGGCTTGGGCCCGTAACGGTGGGATTGTCAATATGTTCAAGCGTGCCATTGCTCGCGCGGGCGAATGCACCAAATACAAATACCGGCTTCGGCGTCTCAGCGGCCGTCTGGTCATACGCGAAGGCATTGTTTCCGGTGATTTTGGGCAAACCGCCATAAGTCTGATCGGGATCGCTATAGATCGTGGAATTCTGAAAAGTTAGATCTCCCGAACTCGCGATCTTATAAGTCTGCACGGCGTTAGTACAGTACGGCACGTAGACGTACTTGCCGGTATGGTCCAGTTCTGCGCCACTGGCATATGTACACGAAGCCCCGCTATACGACTGCGTGTATATCGACGACAACTGCTGCTCGATCGCACCGTTCGAACCAACCTTATACGAGTTCACATAGTCGTAGGCCGCGTCGCCCTGGGGATCGCTCCCGTTGCTGAGGGTAATGAGTTGCGAACCGTTGGTCCCGATCAGGATTCCTTCAGTTGTGAAAGGCGAGCCATTGATCGGGGTGAGCTTACCGTTCGATGCCGCAGCGTACGCGGAAACCGGCGAAGTGAGATTGTTGGGAGAGCTCTGGGCCACGTAAACATAGGCCACAGGAGTTTGAGCGACAACCATGCCAGTCGAGAACATGGTCACAAGGCATACTGAGGGAAGCAAACAACGCATTGGAGACCTCCATTCGACGTGAGATGCCTGATCCCAGTCGCGCGGACAGTCTACACCGAACTTATAATTCTCGTCTTTAACCGACACTCTTTACCGCTCCCGCACCAGTTCCGCCACCACCGGGTCCGGGCCGCAGTTAACACATTTCAACTGCGCTTTCCCTTCCGATTCCAGCTTCACGGCGAAATGCAACTCTTTCGAATCGCTCTTGCGAACTACCTGAAACGAGAGAGTGTCGCCATTGAACTCGAGGTGCATCAGAACGTGCGTATCGCCTCCCGCCACGTGCGCCTGTCCGTCCTCCTTGACAATCACGTTAAAAAGAACCGTCCCGTCTAAATGTCCGCCGTCTTCGGCCAGCATCAGCTTCACGCTCGGCTGTCCATCGAGTTCGGAGTTCCACTGTCCAACCCACGCCGCATCGTTGTTCGATCCGGCCGCCAGTGAAATCGTGGCCGACAGTAATGCGCACACAACCATCCATCCATGTCTCTTCATTATTTCCTCCTTCATTCCAGGCCAAAGCCTGCGTTTATGAGTTGACTTGTTGTTTCGCAATCGCCGCCGTCGAAAGCAGCCCGCTCAAACTCCCCTGACTTCCGAGACTCATCGTATCGATCGCCGACGAAGGCACAATCACCATCGATCCCTTATCCCGCATCGCCTCGAACAGCATGTTCATGCCCCGCAAATGCAGTGCCACCGGGTTGTCGCGATACATCTCCGCTGCCTTCGAAAATTGCTCCGACACCTGCACTTCGGCATCGCCCAAGATCACCCGCGCCTGCCGTTCCCGATCCGCCTGCGCCTGCTGCGACATGGCATTTTCAAGCGCCTGCGGAATCTGCACATCGCGAATCTCCACCGACTGCACCGTGATCCCCCACGGCGTAGTCTTCTCGTCCAAAATCCTCTGCAACTCGTGCCCCATCGTCTCCCGCTCGGTAATCATCTGCGCCAGCGCATGACGCCCAATCGACTCCCGCAGCGCCGTCTGCGAACCCAGCGTGATCGCCTCAATGAAGTCCTCAACCTCAAAGATCGCCTTCTCCGCGTTCCACACCAGCCAGAACACAATCGCGTCCACATTCACCGGCACCGTATCCCGCGTCAGCGTCGACTCCGCGCTCACCGTCGTCACCCGCACTCTCTGGTCCACAAACCGGCTCAGCGTTTCGACCACGGGAATAATCAGAAACACCCCCGGCCCCCGCAGTCCTTTGAACCGCCCAAACCTCAGCACCGCCACCTTCTCCCACTGGTTCACCACCTTGATCGCGGCCAGAAAGTAGATCCCCACTAGGGCCCCCGCCGCCGCCGGCCACGGCTTGTTCACCGCCACCGTCCCGCCGATTCCCGCCGCCATCGAAACCAGAAGCACAAACAGTCCTACGCCGTTGACCTGCTTCGCTTGAAACGCGTTCGTTTGCATCACGACTGCCTCCTCGGTTGTTCGTTCTAGTCATCCACCGGCATTGCCGATCCTCGTGGGATGAAACTGGGTGCCCCATGTCTGGATTTTCAGACATGGGATAGCAAGCTTGCCCAACCATCTCACTCTCGCTTCTTGTAAGCCATCCACCGGCGCTACCGACCCTCTGAGCATGAAACTCTGTGCCCCATCCATCGAGCGCTTTTTGCTCGATGGGTGGGAAACGACAAAGGCTGGCCATCGACCCTCGCGCCTTTGCTTCTTCCATTCCTGTTTCCTTCTAGCTTTTTTGTTCGTCGAACTCACCACCCACAGCCAGCCCGCGCAGCGCCTCAATCAACTCGTCCACCGTCAGTCCCGCGCTTCCCGCCCTCGAAACAAACTCCCCCACAAGCTGCGCCAGTTGCCGCTTCCGTTCCTCCTTGGTCGGCGCCGCCCGCCCGTCGGCAATGAACGTCCCCGTCCCTTGCTGCGTGTCGACAATCCCGCGAATCTCCATCTCCCGGTATGCCCGCATCACGGTATTCGGATTAATCGCCAACTCCACCGCCACCAGCCTCACCGTCGGCAACTGGTCGCCCGGCCGCAGCGCCCCCGTAGCCATCGCCCCCTGCACCTGGTCAATAAGCTGCCGATACACAGGAACCCCGCTATGCCCGTCCAGCCGAAAGGCGAATTTATTAATCTCGATCCCGCTGTCCTTCTTCATGAGATAAATAATGTACTAATACGCTAATACAATGCAAGAGAAAAATGATGAAAAATGATTTGGTCAGATGGCATAGCATTGTGCCCATGAAAACCTCCGTTTTCTCGGCAACGATGTGGGTGCTGCTGGTCGCAGTGGCGCGCGCTCAAACTGCCGCGCCGCAGAGCACGCTGGAAGTTGCAACGGTGCGCCCAACTCCCAAGAGCGAAATTGGCTCGTCCATCTGGAGTCCGCCGGGGATCGGACAGTTCTCGGCCCATTGTGTGACCGTGCCATTCCTAATCCACATGGCCTACGGAATTGACGAGGACCAAATCACTGGCAAAGTGAAGTGGATGGACTCGGAATTCTTCGATGTTGTTGCTAAACCGGAAGGGGACATCTCCCTCAGCAGGGAGCAATTGAAGCCTGTGTTGCAGGAATTGCTGAAGGATCGATTTCATCTGGTCGTTCATTCCGAGCCGAAGCTTGTAAAGGGCTATATGCTGGTGTGCGCGAAGAATGGTTCGAGGCTTCAACCAAGCCACAGCGACAAGCCGCCCAACTTCCGCGTTTCCGTGGGGCCGGGAAAGCTGGAAGGTTTGAACTGGTCCATGTCTTTCCTCGCGACGACGTTGCAGCACCCTGCAGGGCTTCCAGTCATAGATCAAACAGGGCTGACTGGAGCGTATGACATCAAGCTCTACTTTGCGCCGGACGTAGATGAAGAATCGTCACTTCCATCTCTTTTCACTGCTCTCCGCGAGAACCTGGGACTGGAACTGAGACCTGGCAAGGTGTCTATTTCGACGCTCGTAATCGATCATTTAGACAGGGTTCCGACAGAGAACTGAAATATCTTTTGGCTGGTCCCACGTCTCCACCTGGATTGACACGCGACTTTGGCGTACAGACTTGCAATAGTGTGTATCCAGTGTGTATTATGAGACAACGACAACATGAGCACGGATGAACAGCCGGGAAATCATCAAGCTATTGATCGCTGACGGTTGGTACGAAGTGAACCAGCAGGGCAGCCACAAGCAATTCAAGCATCCTACGAAACCGGGCCGAGTCACAGTGCCCCATCCGAAAAGAGATTTTCCCCAAGGAACGCTCAAGAGTATCGAGAAACAAGCCGGGCTGAAATTCAACTAAGCCCAGTCGCCAGCGGAGAGAGAACATGGACTACATCGCATATCTGCATAAGGAAAAAGGCTCTGATTACGGCGTGAGCTTCCCTGACTTTCCCGGCTGCGCGACCGCCGGAAAGACCTTGCAGGAAGCGTACAAAATGGCCGCCGAGGCTCTTGCCCTGCATATCCAGGGAATGATCGAGGACGGCGAAACTATTCCCGAGCCATCGACCCTCGATCAGTTGGCCGGCGACCCAGATTTAGGGGACGGAATGGTGGCCCTCGTCCATGCCGAAGCACCCGGCAAAACCGTTCGCTTCAATGTCACGGCGCGCGAAGGACAACTCGAAGCCATCGACCGTCTCGCCAAAGCCTCAGGAATGAACCGCTCAGCGTTCCTCGTCCAAGCTGCGTTACACGCCAACCCCACGGCTTCTGCGCCTCCAGTTGCAAAGCGCCCGCGCCCGCGTCATCGCATGACGGCGTAGCCATCGTGGTTGAAGTCTCCCACCACCATGTTCTGAATGTTGGCCAATGCGGTTGTGGGCTGGAGATGAAGTTTTCCTTCGCCGGTGTTGAGGTATTCGTAGAATCCTGAAGTGGACCCGTTGAAGACAATCACATCGAGCTTGCCGTCATTGTTTATGTCCAGCGAAACCGTTCCGGACGGTTTGCTGTTAGGCACCTCGTAACTCACGGGAGTTGCATATGTAGCGTCAGCCGTACTGATTGCGACTGCAAACTATGAGAACTCCCGGAAGTTGTCGTGATTTGTAGGGTCGGAGACAGGGCCAGACCTCGACCCTCTCTTGGGGGCAGTCCCCATGTTGCTTTCAGAAACAGCAGACAAGCAGCAACGACTCACCCACGATAGGGGATGGCAGAAAAATGTGACCGCCCAAGAGGCTGCGGACTCATCCAGAATCACCGGAATTCGCGCAAAAAGGCACGCAGATCCTGGGCGAACAGTTCCGGCTGCTCCCATGCGGCGAAGTGGCCGCCACGAGGCATCTCCGTCCATCGATGTATGTTGTAGCCCCTCTGCACCCAAGTCCGGGCAGGGAAGTAGATCTCCTTCGGAAACCATGCGATGGCACAGGGAACCTTTACGAAATCATGTTCTCCAAACGCGAGAGGGGCGGCCGCGTTCTCGAAATACATCCGAAAGGATGAATAGATCGTCTCAGTCATCCAGTAGAGGGTGATGTTGGCTAGCAACTCGTCGATCGGCAATGCGTTCCGTGGGTCTCCGTCGCAATCGCACCACTTGCGAAACTTCTCCAGTATCCATGCTGCCAAACCGGTAGGCGAATCACTAAGCGCATACGCGGCCGTCAATGGCGTGGTCCGTTGCATGTGCGAATAGGCGCCATGCTGTTCTGCCCATTGCGCCACCTGTTTGAGAGCGGCCTGTTCTTCTTCTGTCGGGTTTGTGCCGGGCCGCAAGAACGGCCGATAGGACCCTGGAATAAAGTTGAGGTGAATCCCCAGAATGCGCTCTCCATGACGCAGGCCCAGAGCAGTCGTGACGCCGGCGCCGATGTCTCCGCCTTGCGCACCGAACCGATCATACCCGAGTTCAGTCATGAGCGCGGCCCAAAGATCGGCAACCGCCAACACGTTCATGCCTCGACCCGGCTTTCCCGAGTAGCCATAGCCCGGCAGCGATGGAACAATCACGTCGAAGGAATCCATTGCATCTGCCCCATGCGAAGCGGGATCGGTGAGCAGCGGTATCACGCGAAGAAACTCAAGAAATGATCCCGGCCATCCGTGCGTGAGAACGAGAGGCATCGGCGAAGGTCCCTTTCCCCGCACATGCAGGAAGTGAATCTCCTGGCCGGAAATTGTCGTCTTAAAGTGCGGAAAAACCGAAAAGCGCTCGATCTCGTTCTGCCAATTGAAGCCCGTGACCCAGTAATCGCAAACTTCGCGCAGGAAATCGGGATTGGTGCCGTAGTCCCAGCCCGCATAAGGAACTTCATCGGGCCATCGCGTGCGGCGAATTCGATCGCGCAGCTCTTCTACCGATCCGGCTGAGTACTCGGGAACGAATGGCTCGATTGCCATAGGCACTTCTCCTCTCCAATATCCTGGCGCTTCACGGGTCTTAAGCCGACATTAACCCAGCACTTTTTCCATATAGCTGTCTACTTGCACCGCAGGGCCAAATCCCAGCCGCCGATAAAATTCTTGCGCATCATGCGTAATCAGCGCCACCCGTCGTAGCCTCGATACGCTCGGATGTTCAAGAGCGCACCGCACCAGCAACGTCCCCAACCCTCGCCCCCGGCACTCCTCCGCAATATATACGTCGCAAATGTAGGCAAATGTCACGCGATCCGTGATCACCCGCGCAAACCCAATCTGCCTCTCTGCGGCAAACAGCGAGAAACACAACGAATTGCGAAAAGCTTCCTGCAACTGCTCCGCGGAAAAACCTCTTCCCCAACTCGTCGCCTGCATAAACCCGCAAACGACCGCAACATCCATTCCGTCTGTGCCGTTCGTCGATGCCTGAACCGTGTAGTCCCCGCTCTGCCGCTGAAAGGTGTCGTCCCTGCCGACCAATCGGTCCCCCAATTTGCCCGCCTTCGCCTGTCAGCCTTGCACAGTACGTGACGAAAGCAACTGGGATAGTTTTTCACGTTATGCACGAAAGGAGTGTGACAAAGTCACAAATCTTGTTCGCCAATCACAGCCGCCCGGCTCCGACCAACCGTCGCCCATCAAACTGAAACAGCAGCACCGTCGCCAGCAAAACAATCGCCGAGCCCACGATCGCTTGCCCTGCCAGTCGCTCCCCCAGCATCACCGCCGCCAAAATCACCCCGAAAACCGGCACCAGGTACAGTGACATTGACGCCACCATCACCTCCACGTGACGCAGCGCCGCAAAGAAGATGATCATCGAAACGCCATAGAGAAACACGGCAAGATATCCAAACGCCGCCCACTCTGTCCTGCTTAACCGCACCAACTCTTGCGGCCACTGCCTTTCCACTCCCACCAGCACCGGCAAGCTAAAGACGGTCGCCGCCAGATAGCTGAAAAACAGCACATCTCCACCGGAAAACCGGTCCAGCAGACGCTTCGAATACACGTTGTAAAACGCCGATCCCAGGCAGCCCAGGGCAATCAGAAAAGTGCCCTCCATCGCTTGCCCGCCAGCGGCCCCTGTCGCTCCGATCGGAATCGGCGACAGCAATGCGACGCCGACCAAGCCGAGAATCAGCGCTCCCATCCTCAGCGGCAGCAGCTTCTCCCTCAGCAGCAGCGTCGCAATCACCGCTGTCAAGATCGGGATCAACATGCTCAGGATCGCCCCGTTTGAGGCCAGGGACATCTTCACTCCGATCGTCATTCCCAGCTGCGCCGTACACTGGCCCCCCACGCCCGCCAGCACAAAGTCGCGTCGATGCTTCCACGCAAGCGCAAACTTTCTTCTCCACCGACCTCGCGCCACCATCAGCATAAATCCCATCGCTGTAGCCACATAGAGCGGCAGCAGCGCGATCGCCACAGGGCCAAGTCCGCCTTTCAGCAGCTTGACAGCCACACCCTGTCCCGCCCAGAGCAGGTTTGCCGCCACCAGCAGGCACACCGCCAAGCCACGCCCCGACCTTGCCATCCGCTGAGAATCTACCACTGCGATCATTTCGCTACACTTACGGCTTCGTGCTCCCACGCGTCCACCGCCAGGCGCGTCCCAAACGCGTCTGCCCCCAGCACCCCATATCGGCCGTTACAGCAGGGAAACACCGCAGGACGCGCTCCCCGTCCCGCGCCGTACTCAGTGGCGATTCGATACACCAGCGCTTCACTCTCAATGGTGCCCAGTATGGCTACCACGCCGCCACCACCGCCGCCGGTCATCTTCGCTCCCGGCAAACCTGCCCGCAGTGCCCGCTCCACTAACTCATCGCAGGCCTCAGAACCCAATCCACATTCCCGGTATCCGCGGTGCGACTGGCAGAACAACTCACCCACCACTTCCAGCTCCCGCGTCCCGTCTGCCGATTTGGATAAAGACAGTGTTTCCAATAGCGTGGCCACCGTTTTCACCCGGTGATTCTCTTCGACTGCATACCGAGCCGCCGCTCGTACCGGGTATCGATCGTCCGAATTAATGGTCGTCAGCGCATCCAAATGTTCCCCAATTTCGACCAAAAACACCTCTCCACGCAGCGTTTCCGGAAGCATTTGCTCATAATTTGCACGAAATTCCGACAGAGGAACATTAGACAGGTACCCGTTCCAGCGATCCTCGACCCATCGCACGAGCCCACCCTGTTGCGCGGTGCGCAGCTTCAGCCCCTCTCGCTGGCAGATCAGTTTGTAGCCCATAAATGCCGCCGCGCGCGCCCGATCATAGGCCGGCGAGGTCGTCGATCGCGTGGCCATAGAATCGATACCCCAGATTCGCCATTCGCTCGGTAACTTTAAAGGAATCTGCGGCTTGCAGGGCTGGCAGAGGATCGGCAACAACGCATCGCCCCGGCCCAGCGTGATCGCGGCCTGATCCATAATCCCGCATGCCGCGCCCACCGCAACGTTCTCAACCCACTGGGCAGCGGTCGCCAGGGCGATTCCCTCGAGCGGCCGACCTATCGCTGCCGCAGCCGCTTTGAGTACTGCGATCTCGACGGCTGCCGACGACGCAACCCCTTTGTTCGGAGGCAGATCCGAGTCGATGAATACACGCATGCCGCCTTGGCACAGTTCGCGATCCTGCGTGGCCAGCCAGTGCAGACAGCCCAGCACATACCGGCCCCACCGTGTTCCGTCGCTTCGATCGCAAACCGCCCGGATTGCGATCAGGTCTTCCAACCCCGCTGCCGGGAACGCCAACTCCGTTTCCCAACCCCATTGCTTCGCGCCAGGATTCAAAATCCGTATCCAACCGTCCCGGTTCCCCTGCGTTGCCACTGAAACCGACTCGCCCAGCAACCCCTGCAGCACCAGCCCGCCGGTGTAATCCGCGTTGCCGCCCATCACATCCAGACGGCCCGGCGCGCGCGCCATCCACACTGGCTGCCCCGTTTCAAAAAACTGTCCTCGCGACAGCATCTTCTCAATCTGGTGGCGGAAGTACGTCATTTCGCTCTCGAACCAACCTCTCGGGTTGATCGAGTTTACTGAAGTCCCAACAACTCTGCGTTAATCCTCGATTACTGAGCGATTTGAACCTCAGTCATCCGGCGCAGTCGGTCCAGATCCGGTCCCGCCAACCCGCTGTCGGTCACGATCAGGTCGCATTCCTCAATCCCGCACAACCGGTACGTCGCCTCAGTTCCGATCTTGCTGCTATCCACCACCAGGATCTTTCTTCGTCCCGCTCGCAGCATCTCCCGCTGTGCATCCGGGTCGTGCACCATCACTCCTCGCTCAAACGAAACCGCGGCCGCGCCAAATATGACGGAATCGGCGTAAATCGCGTTCAGGCTCTGCGCCACCGCGTGTCCGATAAGGTCATGGCTGCTGGCACGATACACACCGCCGGTCAGTTCCACGCGCAGTGTCTCCGCACTGGAAAGCTCCTCCAAAACCGCCAATGAAAACGTGATCACGACCACATGGTTGCGATTCCGCAGTTCCCGCGCCACATAAAGTGTCGTCGTCCCCGAATCCAGCACTACCGAGTCGCCATCCTTGACCAGTCGCGCCGCAGCGGTGCCAATGCTTCGCTTCGCGGGAGACATTTTCTCCAACCGCTCGGTGAAGCTGCGCTCCATGCCTCGCCACCGTTCAATCCGCGCCCCACCCGGAATCCGGATCACCAGGCCCGTCTCTGCCAACTTCTGCAGGTCGCGTCGAATCGTCATCTGCGATACACGAAACTGCTCTGCAATCTCACTGATGGTGGCGCTTGTGTTCGCTTCTAACAGCCGCAGAACACCGTCCAATCTCGTTTTTTCTGTGTTTTCTTCCACAGCAACCCCGCTTTGGCGCACATTCAACTCGGCAATCAGCCCCGATCTTGGATTTTCGCATATTCCCGTCGTTCCTCAGACATTACCGGGGACCGCCTCTTCGAATGTTATTTATTCTCATAAATCCACCGCCATGTTTGTTAGTTATTAACATTGACTTGCTAATCTCTCTCCTGTTGAAGCTCATTCACTGTGTCGCTTTACCGCGACGAACATCTCTTCCCAACCCTGCCTCGTCCGTCCGGAGTATGCCCCATCGGCCTGCCCGAGCTCTCTGATCCAGCCGCGTCGCACGGCTCACACATCAATCCTCCGGCCCTCCGGAGTTTCTTCACTCGAGGTTATCCAGATGACTCCCGACTTTCATACTCACCGGAAACCGGTTTCGTCCCTGAATTCGTCCTTCTCTTTCCTCGCGCAAACTGCCCCCAACCTGTCTTGCATCTTGGCGCTTGTTGCTGCCCTCATCCTTATTTCATTCGTCTCTCCTCGCGGCCTCGCCCAGACCTTTACCGGCGGCGGCATCGGCGGCCAGATCACCGATCCCAAAGCACTCGCCGTCTCGAGCGTTAAAGTCCAAGCCACTGAAATCGCTACCGGAACCACGGCGGAAACCGTCTCCGACGCCAATGGAGAGTACTTGATCCAGCGTCTCAAGCCAGGCATCTATCGCGTCGTTTTTACCGCCGGTGGCTTCAAAGAAGAGATCGAAGATCAGGTCACCGTTCAGCTTGACCTCACCTATCGCCTCGACAAAAAGCTGGTTCTCGGCTCAACCAACGAATCCGTAGAGATCGTCGCCACAGACACATCCATCAATTACGACACTCCAGAAATTTCGTCCACGCTCAGCGAAGAGCAAGTCGAGGAATTGCCCCAGGTCAGCCAGTCTTCACGCGGACGCAGCCCCTATCTGCTGGCCATGCTTGCTCCCGGAGTTACCTCAAGCAGCGAAAGCAACAACAACGTCAACCGCTTCAGCCTCGGCGGCGGTCGTCCGGTCACCAACGACCTCGTCATCGACGGACTCCCCTCCACCAATCCCTCTGACAACACATACACCTACACGCCCAGTCCGGAATCGGTCGAAGAGCTCAAAGTCACCACCACGCCCTTTTCCGCGGAGTTTGGTCACACCGGCGGCGGCGTCATCCTCATCAATACCCGCCACGGCGGAAAAGACATTCACGGCAGCGTTTACTCCTACTACAACAACCGTTTGATGAACGCCCGGAACTACTTTTCCTCCTCGGCCAATCAGCGCTACGACCAGAACGATCCCGGCTTCAACCTCTCCGGGCCCATCTATATTCCTCACGTTCTGCCCAGGGGCAAGACATTTTTCTTCACCGACGTTAACTACTCCTACTCAGCGACCCCGTCCAACAGCACCTATCGAACTCCCACCGATGCCGAGCGCACGGGCGACTTCTCGGCCGACTCCGGCCTAACCGTCTATGACCCCACCACCACGACCACATACACCGATGCCGATGGCAATCTCGTCATTCAACGCTCGCCATTTGCCGGGAACCAAATTCCCACCAATCGCATCGATTCAGTAGCCAGCCAGCTCGTGAAGTATTACCCCGAGCCCAACGGCAACTTCGGTAGCGGTCTGAACTATGGCGTCAACGCCTCGAACGTAAACCAGATCACCGAAGCCATGGTCCGGGTCGATCACACCATCAGCGAAAAAGATTCCATCTTTGCCCGCTATGGTCGTTACGCCCCCAACTACGTCGCCATTGTTGCCATCCCCAACGCCGCCAACCCCAACAATGGTGACGGCTGGTACGACAACCAGACCGTCCTCAATGAAACTCACATCTTCAACGCCACCACCTCCAACGATTTCCGCTTCGGACTTGTTCAGGAGATCAATTACACCCATGCCGGCGGCGGTTTCCCCTCATCCCTGGGACTCACCGGTGTCCCCACCACTGAATTCCCCAACATCGCCACCACCAACTTCATCGGACTCGGCGCCAGCGGCCCCTTCCATGATCGCGACCGCAGCTTCATCTTCGTTGACAACGTCCTGTTTCAGGTCGGCAAGCACTACTTCAAAGTGGGGGGCGACTACCGCCATCAGATGTATAAGTTCTGGAACGAAAATGGCAACGTTGATGCGGGCACCTACAGCTTTGACACCACCTTTACCCAGACCGACACGGTGGACGGATCGGGCATCCTGACTGGCAACAGCGGTGGCTTTGACCTCGCCAGTCTGCTCCTCGGCCTGCCCACCACCACCAGCATTGTTTCCGACTACTACACCTATCGCCAGACCATCGACAGCGCCTCGCTCTACGCCCAGGACGACTGGAAGATCAACCCCAAACTCACTTTGAACCTTGGCCTCCGCTGGGAATACGACGGCCCTTATTCTGAAGCCAACAACCAGTTCGCCAGCTTCAGCCCTACCAAAGTCAATGCCCAGACGGGCAACCTGGGAGACGCCATTTTTGCCGGGCAAAACGGAGTTCCCACTCACTTCCAGCCCAACATTTTCTATAACTTCCTGCCCCGCATTGGCGCCGACTGGAGCCCCATCCCCAACACCGTGATCCGCGCCGGCATTGGCATGTATCGCCTGCCTGCAATCGGCTTCTCTTACCTTGACCAGGGATCCATCTACGAAAAGAACGGCAACATCTATAGCGCTGACGGTTTTACCCCGCCCTACGAGCTCAGCCAGGGAGTGCCCGCGGTGCCCTTCTACCGCGATGCCAACGGCAATCCCGAGATTCCCGCCAGCCTCACCAACCCCACCTCGACGCCCATTTGGATCGACGGCCGCTCGCGCACTCCCTACAACCTGATTTCTGAATTCGGCGTGGAGCGCCAACTCGGTCCCTGGTTCTTCTCAGCCGATTACATCTACAACCACGGCATCAAGCTCCCCATCCTCTACTCGACCGATCAGCTCATGCCTAGCCAGTACACGTCGGCCAACACCCAGTCCCTCCGGCCTTTCCCTCAGTATGCCGACGTTCAATTCTTCGTCAACCAGGGCGGGTCCAACTATCAGGCTGTCCAGGCAGAACTCAAGCACAACTGGAAAAACGGCCTCGTCATAGGCTTCGCCTACACCTTCAGCAAGCTCCTCGATGACGTCGACGCCAACGACAACGTCGGCGCCGCGGGCATACAGAACACCTACAATATCCGTGCCGAGCACGGTATCGCCAGCTCCAATGTTCCCGAGCGCTTCGTTTCCAATTTCGTCTACAAGCTTCCCTTCGGACGTGGCGCTCAATTCGCCAGCGAGACCCCAATCGTCCGCGACGTCATCGCCGACTGGCAGATCTCCGGCATCATCCAGTTCCAGGTCGGCGAACCCATCAAGATCACCCAGAACGATCTCAACCCCTACACCGCCGCTCAACGCCCCGACCTTACCGGCGATCCCAAACTGTCCCGTTCTCAAAAGACCCTCAGCCAGTGGTTTAACACCGCTGCGTTCACCCCCGTTTCCATCGGTACGCTCGGCACCTCGCCCCGCTTTCCGCTTCAAGGACCCGGCATCATGCAGACGGACTTTTCCCTCAAGCGCACCTTTCCGATCGGCGAGCGGGTTGCACTTGACGTCCGCGGCGACTTTGACAACATCTTTAACCACCCCAACTTCAACAACCCCAACGGGAACGCCAACAACTCTTCATTCGGTGTCGTCTCCGGCGCTCAGAACCCGCGTATCGGACAACTCGCGGCCAAGATTCGTTTCTAGGTCGACACAAATTGCAGCCGGGTGCCCCATGTCTGGCTTTTCAGACGTGGGATCGCACATGCACTACAAGCCTTCTTTGTCTTAGGGAGATTCATGCTCAACAAATCCTTCGTTCTCGCCGCTTGCCTGATCCTCTCGTCGGCTGCGGCCCTCGCGCAGACACCCGCGCCCCAGGCAACGTCTCAGATCGTAGCCATCGCTCACCGCGGAGAGCATCTTCACCACCCGGAAAACACCATCCCCGCTTTCCAGGCCGCCATCGACGCCGGGGCTGACTACTTTGAGGCAGACATCCGCACCACCAGCGACGGCAAGCTCGTCATCATGCACGACGAAACCGCCGACCGCACCACCAACGGCTCCGGTCCCATCAGCAACATGACCTTTGACCAGGTGCGCGCCCTCGACGCCGGCCAAAAATTTTCCAAGGAGTTCACCGGTACCCGCGTCCCCACGTTCGACGAAATCCTCGACCTCGCCCACGGCAAAATCGGCGTCTACGTCGACACCAAAGAGGCCGATCCCCTCCAACTGGTCGAGGCCATTGAACTCCATGACATGCAATCCCACGTCGTCATCTACGGCGACCCGTTTCTGCTCCACGACGTGCACAAACTCCGCCCCACCTGGAAAGTTATGCCCGAAGCTCTGAACGCCGACCTCGCCGCATACTTAGTCTCCAAACTCGCTCTTCAGGTTCTCGCCTTTGACGCTGACGACTTCAACCCCAAAACCATCCAGGTAGCACACGACGCCCATGCCCTGGTCTACGTCGATCGCCTTGGTTCCGCCGACAATCCTGAATCCTGGAGCAAGGCCATCGAAATGGGCGCCAACGGCATCCAGTCCAATCACCCCGCCGAATTGGTCCAGTTCCTCCGCAGCCGCGCCCAGCATCGGTAGAGTGAATGAAACTCTGTGCCCCATCCATCGAGCGTCTTTTGCTCGATGGGTGGGAAACCACAAAGGCTTACCGTCGACCCTCGGGTCATTTGCTCTCCAATTGTCGTTTTTTATCAGAGAAGGCGATCGGAAGGCGATCGGCCGCATGATCGGAGCTTTCACCGATGTTTTTGAATGATTTCAGGCGCAGAATTACGAGAAAGAATCTCCTCTGTATCCTCGTTCTTATCCCGAAGCTGGGCATTGCGCAGTCCAAAAACCCGCCAATCGACTGCAGCAACAATGCAGAGTCGTCGACCGCCGCTCCTGCGCCCATCCACATCGCGACAAAATCCATAACTTCATCGGTGCCATGCAAGCCTTTCCCGACTGGGCTCGTTAATCTCTTCCTATTCCAGAGCTTCCTGCGAGTGAACTAGCGTCACAATCCCAACCGCGCCGTTTCGAACACTACCCACACGTCCCCACCCAGATACCCCCGCCTGTCCCTAAAATCAAAGGGTTGGTATACTGTTTGAGTGACTTCTACTGTCCTTGAATCCATCTCGAACGGTAACCCGCCCGACGCTTCCCCCACCCAGAAGAGAGT
>Ga0224528_1000152_pt1 | contig 56929 bp, 26 predicted proteins | sample CBST25metaG_2_FD_179888 | JGI IMG/M metagenome (GOLD analysis project Ga0224528, IMG submission 179888) | Peat soil microbial communities from Stordalen Mire, Sweden - C.B.S.T25 | ecosystem: Environmental > Terrestrial > Soil > Wetlands > Peat | place: Sweden: Norrbotten County, Stordalen Mire...
GGAACGTGGCCTTTACAAGTAACAGCGGACAGACCCGCACCTCGCTGGCGGACATCAACATTACGCCGCTGGTGGATGTGGTGCTGGTGCTGCTGATCATCTTCATGATTACCGCGCCCGTGCTGCAATCCGGGATCGAAGTGGCAGTGCCCAAGACACGCACCGTCAAAGAGATCACCGAGCAGCGGGTCGTGGTGACCATCGACCGCGACCAGCAGGTTTTCCTGGGTGACCAGGCGGTGAATGTCCACGAACTAGGGCAGAAACTGCACCAGTCGGGAGCCGATCCAGCGCACCAGGTAATCTATCTGCGCGCCGACGAGCGGGTTCCGTTCGGCGCGTTCGCCTCTGTCATGGACGCGGTCAAGCAAGCCGGAATCACAAACATTTCCATTGTCACCCAGCCGCTGGAGACCAAGACCGCCGCGGCGGGTGGGAACTAAGGCCTTTCCGCAGAGGCACAGGAAGAAAGAGTCTCAGCCAAACGCATGATGGATCTGTTGAATGACGGCGAGCGACTGGAGCGGGAACTCACGCCGGAACCGATTGCGGCTCCGGCGATGGGCTCGCTGCTGCTCCACGGCGCTTTGGCTGCCTGTTTGTTCGCCTACGCCATCATCGGCGGCCTGTTTCATCACAACAATTGGGGCAACCCAGGCAGCGGTGGAGCAATCCAGGTGAACCTGGTGAGCAGTGCCTTGCCTCTGCCCTCCGACCAGCCGCCGAATCAGAACGTGCTGGCAACCGAGACACCCAGCAAGGCGCCGGCTGAACCCTCGCCCAAAGCCAAACAGGCAGTGGACGAGACGGCGATTCCCATCGCCACCAAGCAGAAGCCGCAACCGCCGCAGAAGCAAACTGCATCCAAGACTTCGCAGCACCAGCCTCAGCCGAAACAGGACAACCGGGCCCAATTCGGAGAGCAGTCGGGATCGTCCATACCGCGGTCCACCATGGCGAAGGGATCGACCAACGGACCGGTGACTGTAGCAAATGGCGACTTCGGCAGCCGCTTCGGATGGTACGTCGAAGTCATCAAGCGCAAAGTCGACCAGAACTGGTTCCGCGCGGAAGTGGACCCCAGAACGCCGCGAGGGGCTTCAACGCAAATCTATTTCAGGGTCAGTCGCCAGGGCGTGCCGTCCAACTTCAAGGTCAATGTTTCCAGCGGCAGCCCGACACTCGACCGATCCTGCCTGCGGGCAACGCAGCGCGTTGACACATTTGGAGGTTTGCCGGCCGGCTCCAACGATCTATGGCTCGACGTCACTTATGATTGTACGTATTGAGTTCTGGGGCGCGGCCGGGGCTGCGTGCGTTTCCCAACCTGATCGAGGAAGGACTGCCCAATTCATGAATACCCGCTTCCGGCTTTTTCCCCTTGTTTCACTCCTTCTGACCTGCCTTCCAATCTGTCTGCCCGCCCAGGACTGGGTGCATACTGGCACCAACCTCGGCAATGACCGCATTCGAATTGCGGCGGCGGACTTCAAGCCGGTCGGCCAGGATCCGCAGACGCCCGCTTTGAAGGCGGCCTTTGACGCCACACTCTACAGCGACCTGAACAGCGCCGGCATCTTCGATCTGGTGTCGAAAAGCCTGATTCCCCAGACGACGCCTGGCTCTCCACAGGAGATCAACCTGGCCCAATGGTCGGCCGCGCCGTCGAATGCGGCCATGGTGGCCTTTGGCGCGCTCTCGGCCACCAACGGTCGGCTGGTGGTTTATGGCTGGCTGTTCGATACGCGCAACGCGGCAAGTCCGCAGGTGTTGGGCAAGCAATACAACGAAATCGCCAACCAGGACATGGCGCGGACAGTCGCGCATCGATTTGCCGATGAGATTATTCTGCGGCTGGGCGGCGGCATCAACGGCATCGCCGAGACAAAAATCTTCTTCGTCAGCTCCCGCAGCGGCACCAAGGAAATTTGGGAGATGGACTATGACGGTCAGAACGAGCACGCCGTCACGCACCTGGGCACCATTTCGTTGTCGCCTCGCATCTCGCCGGACAATTCGCGCATCGCCTTCGCTTCTCTGGGCCGCGAGGGATGGGCCGTCCGCATGTACTCCCTGGAACTGGGGCGCATGGTCAACTTTCCCGCGGGCACGGCGGGTGGCAGCAACCAGTCTCCGGCGTGGTCCGGGGACGGCTCCAAGGTCGCCTTCTCGTCTTCGCGGTCGGGTGATCCGGAGATTTATATTGCCGATGCCAGCGGTGGCAACCTGCGCCGAGTGACAACCTTCCGCGGACCGGATGTTGCGCCCTGCTGGAACCCGCGCACCAACGCCCAGATTGCCTGGGTCAGCGGGCGCACCGGGCTTCCGCAGATCTACACCATGGATCAGGACGGGGCGAACATCCAGCGCATGACGGATGGAGGCTACGCCATTTCGCCCTCATGGTCGCCCAACGGGCAGTTCCTCACCTTCAGTTGGAATCGCAAATACGGCCCCGGAGCGCCCGGCGGGCAGGACATCTACTTCATGGACATTGCCAGCAAGCGCTGGCTGCAGCTGACGCACGAGTCGGGCAGCAACGATTATCCTTCGTGGGCTCCGGATGGACGGCACATCGTTTTCGAGCGCTCCATTGGAGGCCACACCCAGATCTGGTCCATGCTGGCGGACGGCACCGAGCAGCATCAACTGACGCATACGGGGAACAACTTTATGCCCAACTGGAGCTGGAAGTAGGTCCCGGATGCGGAATCATCGGCATTGGCTGAAGTAGCCGGGTGAAACATCCCGGCCATCTGAACTATCATGTGAACGATGCTGAAACCCGGAGGCGTTCTGCGCTGTGGGTTGCGGCGAAGTGATCTGGCGGCTGTGCATCGCGCTCCAAGGCGGAATGGGATGTCGGCCAAAACGACAACGTTTACCGTGCGGAAACAGGCCGTATCCATTGCACTTCAGCCCCCACCCCGGGGCATTTTCTGAGGCCCTGAGCGTGGCGTCCGAAAAAATGCCGGGAAAGAGCAGTTGGGTGCGGGGATACAAAGAACCAATCGCCCGCACGATACGCTCGAATTTGTGGAAGGAGTAACCCATTGAACCGACTTAATCGCATTCTGGTACCCGTTGCCCTGCTTGTAGCTCTGGTTGCTGTTGCAGGTTGCGCGAAAAAGAAGCCGCTGCCCCAGGCAGCCCCGCCGCCGCCTCCGGTGGCAGCGCCCGCGCCTACCGCGCAAATCACAGCAACTCCGACGTTGGTTTCGGCAGGAGATCAGGTCCAACTGAGCTGGCGCACCACGGACGCCACCTCGGTTTCGATCGATGGCATCGGCGATGTACCCACCTCGGGCGTCAAGACTGTGACTCCCTCCACTTCCACCAGCTACCACTTGGTGGCTCGCGGTGAAGGCGGCACGGCCGAAGCTTCGGCACGGGTCACCGTGAATGCCCCGCCGGCCGTGGTGGTTCCCACCAACACCATGAGCGCGGAAGAGGAGTTCAAGGCCAACGTCCAGGATGTCTTCTACGACTATGACACCTACGACATCCGCTCGGATTCGCAGGGCATCCTGTCGAAGGACGCCCTCTACCTGGTCACGCATCCCGACGTAAAGGTCGTCATTGGCGGCTATTGCGACGAGCGCGGCTCCAACGAGTACAACCTGGCGTTGGGCCAGAACCGTGCCGACGCGGCCAAGAATGCCTTGGTCGTCGGCGGTGTAGCGTCAAGCCGCATCCGCGTGGTCAGCTACGGCAAAGAGAAGCCCTTCTGCTCGGAGTCGACCGAAGAGTGCTGGCAGCAGAATCGCCGCGCCGGATTCACACTGGACCGCTAGAACGCAGTTGATCGCCAAAAGCTGACAGGGAACAGAAAGCAGTGGCCGGTGCGCTGTCCCAGGTCTCGAAATCGAGACCTGGGACAGCGGGTTTTGAGGGTTTCTGGCGACTGTTGAATGGTGGCCGCGGCTCAAGTTCAAGGATAAACAATGCTCAAAACACACGCACTTCGCAATCGTCTCTTGGCGGGAGCTGCCTTTGCGCTGCTACTGGCCTCTGCACCGGCACCCGCGCACGCCGCGTCGAAAGAGATCATCGAGTTGCAGACGCAGGTGCAGCAACTGCTGGACATGGTGCAGCGCATTCAGTCCACGCTGGACACGCGCTTTGGCGTGCTGCAGCATCTTGCCGAGCAGACCGCGGACGACGCCAACCGGATGACTGCGACCGTGACGGCTCTGCAGCAGAAGCTCAACGCGCAGGGCGAAGCGACCAACGGCAAACTGGATACGACCTCCGGCCAGGTGCAGTCGCTCAACGACTCGGTGGATGAGCTGAAGTCGCGCCTCGCCAAGCTCGATAAGTCAATCCAGGATTTGCAGGCGCAGTTGCAGAACGTCCAGAATTCATCCGGCGGCGGAGCGCCAGCAGCCGCAAATTCGCCGGCCGCGGGCGGTGGTTCTGCCGGACCCGCCGGGAGCCAGGCAGCTCCGCTGCAGGAGACCTTCCAGGCCGGCGTGCGCGACTATAACGCAGCCAAATACGAAGTGGCCGTGGGTGAGTTTCAGGATGTAGTGCACTACTATCCCCTGGACGACCTTGCTGGCACGGCCCAGTTTTACCTGGGCGAAATCGCCTACCGGCAGCAAAACTACGCCGACGCAATCAAGAACTATAACGCTGTATTGGAAGGGTTCAGCGGCAACGCCAAGGCGCCTGCCGCGCAACTGCGCAAGGGGTTGGCGCTGTTGCAGCTCAACAAGAAGGACGCGGGCATTCACGAACTCCGCCTGCTCATCCAGCGCCATCCGCAGACTCCCGAAGCCGCGCAAGCCCGAAACAAGCTGAATGGGCTGGGCGTCAGGATCGCGGCGGCCCGCTAAAACGAACTCCAATGACACCACCCTCCTTAGAACTAGGCAGGAACAGAAAAGCCCCGCATGGAGCGGGGCTTTTCTGTTCCTGCCAACTCAAATCAGCGCTTACTGCAGGTTAGCCATCAGGGCGTCAAGCGCTGCCTTCGGTGGGCGGGTGACGGACTCGGGAAGCGTGCCCAACGGCTCATCGACCACGTTCAGCAAGTCGATGAAGGTTGGCTTTTCGGTGTTGATGTAGAAGACGCCGGTGAGAATCTCGTTGTTCGCCTCCGACTCCATCAGTGTGCGCACCGCGTTTGCCTTGTCGGTGGGATCGTAGTCCTCCAGCAGCTTGCGCAGGCGCAGGTTCGAGCCGTCGTGCATCTCCACTTCGTAGACCTGGCCGGAATCGTAGTCGACTTCGATGTCGTCGAAGCTGGCGACGAAGCCAATCTCATTGATGGGCTCGTCGTTCTCCTGCATGAACTTGTAGCTCTTGGTGGAGCCTTCGTGATCGTTGAAGGTGACGCAAGGACTGATCACGTCGAGCATCACCGTGCCCTTGTGGGCGATGGCGGCCTTGAGCATGGAGAGCAACTGCTTCTTGTCGCCGGAGAACGACCGCCCCACAAACGTTGCGCCCAACTGGATAGCCAGAGCGCAGGTGTCGATGGCGGGCAGATCGTTGACCACGCCCGTCTTGAGTTTGGAGCCCAGATCGGCAGTGGCCGAGAACTGGCCCTTGGTGAGCCCGTAGACGCCATTGTCTTCGATGATGTAGATCATGGGCAGATTGCGGCGCAGCAAGTGAACGAACTGCCCCATGCCGATCGAAGCGGTGTCGCCGTCGCCCGAAACACCAATGGTCGTCATCGTGTGGTTGGCGAGGATAGCGCCCGTCGAAACCGAGGGCATGCGGCCATGCACGCTGTTGAAGGCGTGCGAGCGATTCATGAAGTAGGCCGGGCTCTTCGACGAGCAGCCGATGCCGCTCATCTTCATCACCCGCTCCGGCTCAACTCCCATCTCGAACATGGCGTCGATGATGCGCTCGGAGATGGCGTTGTGACCGCATCCGGCGCAGAGCGTGCTCTTGTTGCCGCGATATTCCAGCACGGAAAGGCCGATGTGATTGACTTTGGGCGTGGGCGTTGCGGTTGCCATTTAGATGCCCTCCTTGGTCGCAAACTCTTCCGTGATGGTGCGCGCGTCGAGCGGCAGCCCGTTGTAGTGCAGAATGCTGCGCAGTTTGGTCACCTGGTCGGCGGGAAGATCGAGCTTGAGCAGGCTTTCCAATTGCGCGTCGCGGTTCTGTTCGACCACGTAGATGCGCTCGTGCGAGGCCACAAAGTCGTGAATCTCGTGCGCGAAAGGATAAGCCCTGATACGCATATAATCCGCGTCCCGGCCAAATTCGCTCTTGATCTGGTCGAGGCTCTCGCGCAGCGCGAAGTCCGTGGTGCCGAATGCCAGGAATCCGACCTTCGAGCTTCCGTCCTTGACCACAACCGGAGCGGGAACCAGCTTGCGCGCATTCTCGAACTTGCGCGACAACCGTTCCATCACGGCCACATATTCATCCGGCTTTTCGGTGTAGACCGCCGCATCGTTGTGTCCCGAGCCGCGCGTGAAATAGGCGGCCTTGGGGTGATCAGTTCCGGGCAATGTGCGCCAGCCAATGGCATCGCCGTCCACATCGCGGTAGCGGGCAAATCCACCCAACCGGTCCAGATCCTCCTTGGTCAGCACCTTGCCGCGATCGAGAGGCGTGGTTGGATAGACAAACGGCTCCGACATCCAGTTGTTCATGCCCAAATCAAGATCGGACAGAACAAAGACCGGCGTCTGAAACCGCTCCGCCAGATCGAAGGCCGCATAGCCCATCTCGAAGCATTCCTTCACTGAACCCGGCAGCAGGATGATGTGCTTGGTGTCGCCGTGGGAAAGGAAGGCGACGGCCAGCAGGTCGGCCTGCGATGTGCGTGTGGGCATGCCAGTCGCCGGCCCTGTCCGCTGCACGTCGAAAATCACGCCGGGAATCTCCGCGTAATAGCCCAGACCGGCAAACTCCGTCATCAGCGAGATGCCGGGGCCAGAGGTTGCGGTCATGGACCGTGCGCCAGCCCAACCCGCACCGAGCACCATGCCGATGGCGGCCAATTCGTCCTCAGCTTGAACCACGGCATAGGTGGCCTTGCCTTCGGGAGTCAGGCGCAGCTTCTTCAACAAATCAGTCGTCGCTTCGACCACCGAGGTCGACGGAGTAATCGGGTACCACGCAACCACAGTGACGCCGGCAAACACCGCGCCCATGCCGCAGGCCGCGTTGCCATCGATGATGATCTTGCCCGCGGTCTGGTCCATGTGTTCGATAAAGAACGGATCCTGCTTGGTCAGCTTTTCCGCAGCATAATCGAAGCCTGACTTCACCGCCCCAAAGTTAAGATCGAAGACCTTCTGCTTTTTTGCGAACTGCTTGCGCAGGCCTGCTTCCACCACGTTGATGTCGATCGAAAGCAACTGCGAAACCACGCCCACATACACCATATTCTTGACCAGCTTGCGCAGCTTGGCCTCAGGGCACACGGCCGCCGTGAGTTTGTCGAAGGGCACCGGGTAGCAGACGACATCGTCACGATATTGCTTGAGATTGAAGCTCTCCTCGTAGATGGCCACGCCGCCAGCGGGAAGAGCGAGAACATCCTGCCTGGCTGTCTCGGGATTGAGCGCCACCAGAACTTCCGCATCGCGCTTGCGGGCTACATACCCATCCTTGCTGGCGCGAATGGTGTACCAGGTGGGTAGTCCGGCGATGTTTGAGGGGAAGAGGTTCTTGCCGCTGACTGGAACGCCCATTCCGAAGATGCTTTTCAGCAGAACGCTATTGGCGGATTGCGAGCCGGACCCGTTCACCGTTGCTACGTTGATGCTGAAATCGTTTGAGACGCGCTTGCGCGCGCTGAATGCGCCCTGTTCTTCACCCAGGGCAAGGTCGCCTGTCGCCATTTGGCGGAGTTTCCCTTCCGATGAATTCTGAAAAGCGTCTTACTTTCGTTCGCTCAAATGTGATTATAGTCACGTACTGCAAAGGACGTCTTGCTGTAAAGCGCACACCTAACGTCTGATTTCCGCCTCCTCGCCCGGGCCCCAATCATTGCACAGTCCGGTCTCTTTTCGCACGGCTACATCGAGTCCATCTCAACCTCCCAGGGCCATCCGGGCCGAGTCCCGCTGCCAGCGCAGGAGCAAGGTGGAGGCGATCACCACCAGGGCCAGCGTAAGGCCGATCCACAGCCCATAAATGCCCCAGTGCAGCACAAAACACAGAAACAATCCCAGCGGGAGTCCCAGCACCCAGTAGCCGACCAGATTAGCCAGCATGGGAACCCGCGTCTCTCCCAGCCCGCGCAGAGAGCCGGTCGATACTGTTTGGATGCCGTCGAAGATCTGAAAGGCTGCCACCACCCCAAGCAATCCCGGCCCCACAGCCATCACTCGTGGATCGGTCGTGTAAAGGGCGATCAGAGGCCCCGGAACCACCAGGAAGACCAATGCCGCCAGCAACATGAAGCCTGTGCCCAATCCCAGCGCAAGCCATCCGGCCCGCCGCGCCCGCGCTCCATCCGCGGCGCCCACCGCGTGGCCTACGCTGACCGCAGCCGCAGCCGAAACGCCCAGCGGCACCATGTAGGTGAGGCTGGCGTAGTTCATCACGATCTGGTGAGTCGCCAGCGCGACCGGCGTCAACCAGCCGGCCGAGAGCGTGGCCAGGTTCCATGCCCCCACTTCCAGCACAATCTGGCCCGCCGCCGGAGCGCCCAACTGAACCAATTCCCGAAGCTTGGCCACGCTGGGTCCGGGCCAGTGGCGGAAGAGCGGATGCCCACGCTTGCGCTCATAGCGCCACGCAAACCCCAACAGCGCGGCCGCCATAAAAACCCGCGAAACCACCGTCGAGATGGCCGAGCCGTTGATGCCCAGCGCCGGCAGTCCGAGCTTGCCATAGATCAGCGCCCAGTTGCCGAACCAGTTCAACAGGTTGGCGCCGACGTACGTGACTGTAATGACACGCACATCGCCCACGCCTTGCAGGTAGCGCCGCGTGCCGCCATAGATCAAAAGAGGCAGCGTGCCCCAATTCAGAATGCGCAAGTAGCTGGCAGCGGGTCCCGCCACCTGAGAATTGATGCCAAATTGTGAAAATCCAAAGCTGCCCAGGAAGATCAGCAACATCACAGGCGGGGTAATCAGGCACGCCAGGTAGACGCCCTGCGCCAGCCATCGGTGGCAGCCCTCGTGGTCTTTCCGCCCGAAGGCCTGCGCTACCAGCGTGTCCAGACCCAGCAGGAGCCCAATGCCGAACAGCGACGGCGTGTTGCAGACGGCATTGGCCAAGGCGACGGCCCCGATGGCGGCCGGTCCCAGTTTGCCCACCATGATGGTGTCGACAATCCCTTCGGCCATCCAGCCCAGTTCGCTCAAAACGACAGGAACCGCCAGCGCCACCATCGCGACCAGTTCCTGTTTCCACTCCGTACCTGGCTTGACGGGAACCATTCAACCACTCTACAGGGCCGGAGCGAACCGGCCAACCCCGCAGAGTGGCCCGTCCTTTAGCCCACAGCAGGCCGAAGCTGCACTCTCCTGGTCGTGATCACCAGCTTGGCAGGGGTGAGTTCCGGCCCGTCCCAACCTTCCTTCACCGCCTCAATGTGAATCTCGCCCGGCCTCTTGTGAGCCTGCACGATCACTTGCGCCAACCCATTGAACAACGAACGCTTGGGTTCCTTGTCGCTCTCCTGGCAGTTGGGATCGCCATTGCCTACGCCGATCAGCGTGCCCGCGCCGGAGACCTTGAAACCGATGAGATTCGAGGCCGTCGGTACGGGGCGGCCCTCCTTGTCGAGCGCCTCCACCTTCAAAACCGCCACATCCTCGCCGTCGGCGTCAATCTCCGTGCGGTCGGCTGAGAGACGAATGGCCACAGCGGCCCCGGTGGTTTCGCGCTTCTCCGTCAGAACCACCTTGCCGTCTTTCGAGCCCCGCGCCTCGATCGCGCCCGGCTCGTACTTCACCTTCCAAGCCACGTGGCCAAGGTGAGGTACCTTCTGGCTGCCCAAGCTCTTGCCGTTCACAAACAACTCGACCTCATCCAGGTTCGAGTACACCCAGACCTGAAGTTCCTCGCCTTCCTTACCCTCGAAATTCCAGTGCGGGAACAGGTGCAGCACCGGCTCCTTGCCCCACCATGCCTTGTAGTAGTAGAAGGCGTCCTTGGGGTACCCGCACGTGTCCACGATGCCGAACTGCGAGTTGATGGAGGGCCAGCCATAGGGCGTGGGTTCGCCGCGATAGTCGAAGCCAGTCCAGGCAAATCCGCCCGCCATCCACTCCCGCGTGCCATAAAACTTCCACCACTCCTCGGCTGTCTCGCCCCACGGAACCACGCCGTCATAGGCGTTCACGGTGTTGCGCAACGGGTCGGTCGAGTACGAGCCGCGCGTGAAGATGGCGCTCGAGGTCTCTGAGCCGTAAACCGGCCGCTTGGGGTGCTTCTTGTGGAACTCGTCGGGAAACTGCAGGTTGTAGTTGAAGCCGATGATGTCGAATGCGTCGGAGACGCCCTTTTCGTTGTTGCCGTTCACCGCCGCCGAAACCACCCGGGTAGGATCGAGTTCGTGACAGCGCCGTACCATGGTCGCCGCGATTTTTGCGCCCTGCTCGGCCATCGGATCTTGCAGCAGAAACTCTTCATTGCCGACCGACCAGAGAATGATCGACGGGGAGTTGCGATAGCGCTTGACCATCGCCTCAAGCTGCGCCAGGCCCTCGGGGTTCGAACTCATCTGCCGCGTCTCGCACATCATCATCATTCCCATGCGATCGCAGGCTTCCACCCACTCCGGAGTCGGCATGTTGTGCGAGGTGCGCACAGCATTGCCGCCCATCTCCCGCAACACGCTGAGGCGGAACCACTGCAAGCGGTCCGGCAGCGCCGCGCCCACGCCCGCGTGGTCCTGATGGTTGCAGGTGCCCTGAATCTTGAGCGATTTCCCATTGAGGAAGAATCCCTTGTCTGCGTCGAAGACCGCCGTGCGCACGCCGAAACTCACACGTTCCGCGTCGCGCGGCTTACCTCCGGAATCGACCGTCACAATGGCCGAGTAAAGATTCGGCGCGTCCACCGACCACAGCGCCGCATCGTCCAGCTTCGCGCTTGCCGTAAAGGTCGCGGCTCCGTCCACTGCAACCGATTGCAGCGGCGCCTCGGCGGTTGCCACGGTTTTGCCGGCCGCATCGAGAATCTGCCAGCTTACCTTGGCGCTCTCCGCCTGTTTTCCTTCATTCAGCACCACGGTACCAAGAGTCAAAACCGCGGAGTCGCCGCTGACCGCCGTACGCACCGTGCTCTCCCACTTGCCCAGATGTAGCGCATCGGTCTTGGTGAGCCACGCATGGCGATAGATGCCGGCGCCCTCGTAAAACCAGCCGTCGCCGAAACTTGCGTCGACGCGGGCGACAATATAGTTCTTTTGGCCGTAGGCAAGAAAGTCGGTCAGATCGAAGCGGAAGGGCGCATAGCCATTATCGTTGCGACCGACAAAGCAACCGTTCACAAAGATCAGCACACTGCGGAAGGCCCCATCGAACTCAACCGTGATGCGCCGGCCCAGATCGCTGGCCGGAATGTCGAATGCGCGGCGATACCAGCCGACGCTGGTTTCGGGATACCGTCGGCCCACGGGTTTGTAGCCATGCGACTGCTGCACATCGTCGTGCACAAAAGGCAATTCGACGCCCCAGTCATGCGGCAGATCCAGCCCCCGCCACTTCGAGTCGTCAAATTTGGCCTTGGAGAAGTCGAAGTCGCCCGTTTTGGCGAAGTCGCCCTGGCTGTCGCCGAAACCCAGGTCGCGGGCGGGGTCGCTGCTGTGGCCGAATTGGAACTTCCAGCCAAAATCGAAGAGTAGTTGCTCACGCGGCGCAACGGCGGCCAGCGCCTCGGCCGAAGCCGGGCCCGGATAGCCAGCCAGTAGCGCAGCTGAGCGTCCCCACGCTGAGCGGGCCACCAAAGACGAAGCGGAAAGAGCCAATCCGGAACACAGCAGATCGCGACGCGAAATACCAGCCATGGGAATTCCTTTCAGTGAATCCTCACCGTGGATGTTGACAGCCTTGTGGACGGCGAGCAAAGCGGAACTATAAATCAGGCGGCAAGCAAAAGTAAACGATTACACTCTTCCGCGCTCAAAAGAGGGATCCTCAGGTGTGCTGGTGGTTGCTGGCGACACACCCGGCGGCGACGTCGCAAGCAAGGGTGACGGCCCATCCACGCATTAGAGGAAGTGGCGCAAGGGCCGATGGCCGGTTGCGCGCCGCCAGCGCACTGAGCAACATTCCGCAGGAGGCAACTCGCTCCTTGGCACAGAGGCTTTCGGCCAGTTGCTGACCATACCTCTCGGATCATGTCAGCATGACCCGCCTACAACTTTGCACACTCTTGTCAAACGCATGGCCAACTCGGCGGTCTCGCGAGTTGGCTGGCGCCGACAGCGGAAGGGCGAACCGGAAGGCCCCGCTGCCCTGGGGCCTTTTGCCTCCGAATTAAGCCACGCCGCGTCTCACAGCATCCACTCAAGATTGTTATGGAATCAGGATGCTGGTTGAGCTCCCGGCGCCAATGCCGTGCTGGTTCAGCGGGATCACGTCGTAGCGATATCCCCTTGAAGCAACCCCATTTTCGGTGAAGCTCGCTGTTGTGCCACCGTTCAACATGCGACTGCCGCCTTGGCTACGGGTCACTAGCCGGTTATCGAACAGCCCGCACCGCCCAGTGTTCCGTCACGCGTGCCATTGACGGGTGGCGTCCAAATCAGCGTCACCCCACCATTTGCAGAGTGTGATGCAGCAAGGTTCGTGATTGGACTGGTTGGATCTGCCGGGCAACTGCCAGAGACCGCAGGCAAAGTAACGTTGACAGTTGAAGAGGGCGAGGAGACCAGCATCGCTGTATTCACAGCCTCTACCGCAATCTGATAACTCTTGCCCGGGGTCAGACCGGTGAGTTCGATGTGCGTTGTTGGCGTCTGCACGGAGAGAACGCCGTTGAGCAGGATGTTGTAACCAGCAATTGTGCGACTGTCATCCCCCTCCTGCCAGGCCAGTGAGACGCTTGAACTCGAGGTGGCTCCTACAGTAAGTGCCGTTGGGGCAGACGCGGCAGTCGTGGGGTAGGTGTTGCCTGCCAACTGTGTGATCTTCACCGAGTCGACGTACATATGCTGCGACGCGTAATTCCAGCGACTTGTGTAGGACCAGGCGGCGGGCCAGTTGCCCACCCAAAGCTGAGCTGGATCAGCGGGCACGTTGCTGTAGCTGGTCTGCACCAGCATGCCATCGATGAACCACTGGATGCGAGGTCGGCTACCGTCAGAACCGTCGTACCAGTCGATCTGGTAGAGGTGGAAGCGGCCATCGGCCTGGTTTGGCACGGTTGTCGGCAGGCAGTTGCAACTGATGGCCCCGGCCAGTGGGTCGGTGCCAGCGGTGGTGGCATAACTATTGAGACCGGCAACAGTCATGGCGCCGTCCGCGCCATTAGCGGGCATCTCCACGTCAATCTCGGTGTAATTGCCGGAACCTGGAGCCGAGTTTGGTGGCTCATAGTAATTCCACAGGGCGGTTTCGCCACCAGGCTGTTGCAGGGCCATCATGCGAATCTGGTAGCGGGCCGGGCCATAGCGCAGCCGTGTCCATGCCACAGCTCCCGTCCGCACGGAGCCGTTGCCGTAGGCGCCGGGGCTGATGTAGGCAACGGGATTCCCGGCCTCGAAGCCGAGATATTCTTTCTGAATGCCCCGGATCGGGCCCGTGTAGTTGTCGCCATGAGCCTGGGCATCGAGTACGCCGATGGACATGCCTGTGGCAGGATCTGTAACCGTAGTCACGCTCAGGTTCTGCGGTATCACGCCATTGTTGCCAACGCCGCCCCACTGGTCCTCGCCTGGCATCCAGTGCACGGCGTCGAGAGATTGCTGGTTGAAATCGTCGTAGAAGAGCACGGTCCCAGGTACGGAACCGGTGCCGGCAGAGCTGTTGTGCTCGGGCGCCGCGCAGGCGACGAGGCCGCACGTCAGCAATACCAAACAGAAGAGCCATGCGCGGCAGGCAAGGCTAAGTAGCTGCATGAAGAAGATCCTTTCCGATAAAGGCACAGAGGTAGCGCGCCATGCCGCCACCGTCGAACTCTCTTCGACGGCGGTGGGGCATGGAGGCTTCCTGTATTGGGCGCGAGTCACGTACGCCCCGATGGGGACGGATTAGTAAAAGAGCTTCAGGCCGAATTGCACCTGGCGCTCGTTCTCGGCTGCCGTCGCACCACTGTCCACACCAAACGCCGAACCATCACTCAGGAAGGTGTCGGGCATCTGGTATAGCGGATGGTTGAAGGCGTTGACAGCTTCGGCGCGGAACTGCAGATGCGCCTTCGTGCCGAGGTCGAAGACCTTCTGTACGCTGAGGTCGAAGTCCATCTCACCGGGTCCGCGGATGGTGCCGTTGCGGCAACTGCCATAATCACCGGCAGGAGTGGTGGTGAAGTTGGGCGTGGGGTAAAGCCCGGTGGCAAACAACGCCTTGGCCACACCATCGATACCCGGAAAGGCCGTGGTAGAGTTCGCCACATTCGCCAAATTGTTCTCGGTCAGCGCACTGCGTTGACTTCCGACCATGTCGGCCGACGGATCGCCGAGAGTGATGCCCGGGTTGTCTGCAAATGAGGTGCTCGAGGGCAGAACCTCTGAGAAATCGCCGGCCTGCATACGCGCCGTCATCACGGTGGCCGATTGCGACTGCGCGGGAATGTCGTAACGTTGCCCCTGGTAGTCGGCGAAGAAGAATAGCTTCTTCCGCAGCACAGGACCGCCCAATGTGCCGCCGAACATGTTCCAGCGGAGCTTGGTTTTGGTTACGCCATCCGTATTGCCCTCGCTCCACGGTGAGGCGTTCAGCGCATCGTTGCGCACAAACTCAAAGGCACGGCCGTGAAACTCATTGGCGCCGCTCTTGACGGCCGTGGTGACAGTGCCACCCTGAAAGTTGCCATAGGCAGCCGAAGGGTTCTGCGTAATGACGGTGAACTCTTGAATGGCGTCAACTGAAGGAGTGTAGGCAATCAGGTTGTCGGAGAGTTGATTGTTCTCAAGACCATCGAGCAGAAAGTTGTTGGACTGTTCGTTGTTGCCATTGATGAAGGGGCGGCCGGCAGTCTGCTGGCCCTGCACCGTGGTCATGGAGGCCGGATCAGGATGGGTCGTGCCCGGCGCAAGCAGGGTCAACTGCACATAGTTGCGCGTGGCCAACGGCAGATTGTCAACGGTGTTCTCGTCAATAACGGTGTCAATTTGTGCCGTGTCGCGCTTGAGCAAGGGGTTTTCAGAGGCTGATACCTCAACGGTCTCGCTCGAAGAGCCGAGCTTCATCTGGAAATTGATCTGGTCGGTCTGGCCGAGCTCCAGATCGAAGGCTGGGCGGCTCACCGTGGCAAACCCAGACATGGCCACCTGCAGGGTGTAATTGCCGATTGGCATAGCCAGGCGGTAGATGCCCGCGCTGTTGGTGGTGCCTCGAAAGACGACTCCGCGCGCCGTCTCGGTGGCCGTTACAGTAGCGCCGTCCAGGACCCGGTTCTCCGGATCGGTGACGGTGCCCGTGAGGATGCCGCCGATGGCCTGCGCTCTCAGGTGCGGAGCACAGAGCAGGGTGAGCAACAACAAAAACAACATTGAGACCAAACAGGCTCCCATCCATTGCCGGCTCTGGTGGCCAGCTTTCATGCCGATAGATCTTGCGTCAACCATGGTTGTCCTTTCCTTAAGTCCAAATCGCCCGCCCAGAAATCACAAGCGTGCAGCCCCGGCCGGAGAGCACTCAGGCCTGCATCACGGCATTTCCATCGCGACGGACGGAAGTAGTCTCGGTTATGGAGCGGAGGACAAACTAGGCAATGAACAGTGCATTACCGTAATGGACTATTGAGAACAAACCGCTTATGCACAAAACGCACACCAGGCATAACTCAACGATTCGGTTATAACGGCTGATATCCAAACCGCACAACCGCGACCGGCTACCAATAATAGGAGCCGACCACCTGGGGAACAGAGGGATAATCGCCCACGATGCGGGTATGCAGCACCAATTGCAGGTTGTGCTTTTGCCAGTCGCGCGGGGCATCGCGCAAAGCCTCACCGAGCAATTCGGGGTCGGTGATCAGGGCGGCGGCCGCCTGGGTGCCATACTGCTCGGCACCGTAGACCAGGATCATGATCTCGTGAGTCTGCGGATCAAAGGTGCGCACGACAATGGCATAGTCGTCGTCAACATGCAGGTCGGCCCGCAGGTTGTGCGGAATCCAGCCGGTCGGTTTGCCGTTGTCGAGGACCATACCGTTTTCCTGGCGGATGGTGTAGCGAAAGTCGCGCGTCACCGGCTCCCAGAAGTGGATCGAGTAGCCGAGCAGGATGCTGGGGGCAGCGTTCAGGTCCTGGACTGTGACCGAGTTGCCCACCCGCACCTTAAAAGCATGATGCCGGCCACCGAGCATGCCGCTCAGCTGCGCGGCCGCCACCAAATCACCACCACCCAGGTAGCCGTTGTTGACCAGGGTGAACGGCTCGGGATGAATCTGGCCCAGGTCGGTATGCAAATAAACTGGCGTGTAGGCTCCCACGATGACAACCGGCGAAGAACTGTGCAACACCGGTGCCCAGAACTCATCAAAAGCCGAGGACCTACCGAAATCAAAGAACCATCCGACGCCCAGCCCCACCAGTAACGGCAGCGCAACCAACCCGGCGATGATCCGCGATTTGCGTCGCAGATCGACTGAGGACGTGCTCTTTTCGACGAAAGCAAGCTGGGTGACCCGTCCCTCAGACGGAGCGCTGGTTTCCTCCCCTGCGTTGGCTTCCACCTCGATAGTTGCATCGCGGAAACGCGGCACATAGGAGCCGGCAGGCAGCTCGATCACCAGTCCGCCCCGATTGCCCTGCTCAGAGTAGTACATACCGAGCCGCTTGCGAATATCGCCGGCTCGAACCCGCACCACCGGCTCTTCGTTCACGTCGTAATCAACGTTTTTGCCGAAAACTTCAATGCCGATGGTCCGTTCTTTCAGTTCGCTGCTCTGACCGGCCAAGGTCTTTGCCACCACAAAGGACAAAAACTCTTTGCTGCGTTTACTGTTGCAAAACGCTGGACTAGCCAGTACCTGCCGCAGTTCGGCCGAGATAGCAAGCGCGGAGAGTGCAGAGCGATGTTCGGCAGAGATCTCGGACGGAGTAGTCGGCTTGACATCGGACATGGCAAGTCCAATCGCTATGCCAGCTGACCGGCAACTGCCATGGGCACAGGAGATATCTATGTAAATTGGCCCTATTATACTCGAGACCCTCAGCACGATCATTTGCACTCGGAACGCCTCGCGGACAAGGCCCCGCTAGAACTGCTGGCCAGGTCATTGACCGTGTTCTGTCAACTAGCGACAGCGACCATGCAGATCAGAAAAGGCAAGGCCCGGAAGAGCCCCACATTCCAATCGGAGCCATGACTGCACAAAACATGAAGGGGGATCGCGAGATCTGCCTCGCCGCCGGAATTGCTTACGACCTACGGTCGTGTTGGATGGGATCGGCCGTCATGTGATGATCGACTCGGCGCGTTGGCCTCAATGCGTCCAAGCTCGCGCTGGTAGGCATGGAGCTGTTTCAGTGGAGGATAGTCCGGATCAGCATCTCTCCAGATGAATGCGGCCTGCAAGTAGCTGCGCTCTGCACCGGCCTGGTTGCCTGCCAGTTGCATGGACCGGCCGAGCTCGAGTTGAGCGAGGGGGATGTAAGGTGAATTGGCACAGATAGACCGGTGATCGAGGACGTGCTGGAATTCTTGAGCGGCCTGGTCCCAGTGCCGCGCGTCGAGATAGCCGAGACCGCGCTGATAGGCGGGGGTCAGCGCCATGAAGGCATTGAGGTCGTAGGGGCGAGTGACTTCGAGAGCGCGAACGGCTGCCTCGGGATTGTGCTGCTCGAGCTGAATTTCGGCACGGACTGAGGCAAGCATGGCGGCGTTGAGGAGGGTGTCCTTGGGGGCTTTGGCGAGGACTCTGGCCGATTCAGCCTGGGCGCGTGGGATGTCGCCGACCCGTGCGAAGATGTAAGCCGCCGCAGCCGCAGCGGGGGCGCTGTCGGGTGCGAGTGACAACTGGCTCAAGGCATCCTGGCGCGCCGGGCGCAGTTGCCCAATGTCGGCTTCAAAGCCCGCTTCGTCGAGACCGATTTGCGCGGCGACTTCGGTGAGGTTGCTCTTGAGAGCGCTTTCCCGCGCCGCAGAGAACAGCCGGCGGGAATCCTGTAGTCGGCCGCGATACAACGCCACTTCCGCCTTGGCCGCAAGCAGGGCGCACTGCTGCGGATTTCCTGCGGTGATCTGCAACTGACGCTGCATCGCAGCTTCGTCGTTCAGTGCAAATGCACCTTGAAAGCAGGAGAGGTGAAAGCCGGCGGATTCGGTGTTTTCATAAACAGGGTCAGTGCATAGCTGGGTGAGGCTGGCGTAGTCGCCGGCTTTTTGGTACGACTCTGCTAGCACAGCGTAAAGCAGGTTGATGGTGGGATCGAGCCGGATCGCTATGCGCGCGAGCTCAACTGCCTTTTCCGGCTGGCCGAGGATCAGGTACTGCTCGGCGAGGTTGCTGACCGGAATAATATCGCGGGGATAGACGGCGCGCCACAGTTGGTAGGCTTCGATGGCGCGGTCGATCTCGCCGGTCGCATTGTAGTAGCCGGAGGTGATGTAGAGTTTTTCGCGGTCCGTAGTGCGCTCGCGCAGATCAAACGCTCTTTGGAAGGATTGGCGGCTGAGAGATAATTCTCCAGCATTGAGGTAGCTGGTTCCGAGCCGGGCGTAGGCAAGGGCAAATTGCGGATCGAGGTCGATGGCGAGCTTGTAGTCCGCAATGGATTCGGCGTCGCGGCCGTCCATGTGCTTTTCTTCGCCGCCGTTATAGGCACGCAAGGCGGCCAAGGAACCGGTGGTGGCCTGCAGGGTTGGAACATTGAACTTTTTGAGCGAGCTGTCCGGCTCCCCAAGCCGCCTGCGCAGCTTGTTGGTGGCCAGATCGAGGGCGGTGAGGATATCGGTGTGAAGGTTGGCATCCACAGCTTGGGTAGTCAGTTGACGGCCATTGGAACATCGCCACGCGGTCAACCGTACCGTATAGTTCTGCTTGCTGGCTGCGATTTGCCCTTCAACGAGAATTTGCGCGCCCAACTGATTGCAGGCATGGAGCTTCTCTGCCAACGTGGAGTTGTCGGGGTCTTTGATGAGGCGGCGGAACTGCTGGTCGGAGATCACGCTCAGGTAGGGGGACTCTCCCAGCTTGATGCGAAAGGGAAGGGACAAAGTGCCGTCGTAGGCGTGGTCGCCGGTGCGATTGATGAATCCGCCGACCACCAGCCTGTCCTGGCTGGTGGCGATTGGGCGGCTCTGATAGTCATGTATGCAGGCCGCGATGACAGTTGCTGCAACGAGGGAAGAAACCAGAAGGGCTAGCCTGCGGGCCTTGCTTGCGCCTCCCAGGGTGTCGATGCCCACGCCAACTTGATGCCATAGTGGCATTGCGGCATGCACCTTGGCCTGCAAAGCGGCATGATCGGCGAGGCCACCCTCAGGCTGCATAAAGACGGGCGACACGTTGCCAATGAACTGATAGCCCTTCCGGGGAACGGTGCGTATGTATCCAGGTTCGGAAGCGGCCTCACGGAGCGCTTCACGGAGTTTTGCAGCCGCGACGTGCAGGCCATTGTCCAATTCGCCGAACGTCTGGTGGTCCCACAGCCGTTGGCGTAATTCTTCGCGAGAAACGATCTGACCGGGTCGTTCCAGCAAAACGAGCAGCATGCGAAAGGGAAGTTCCTGAATTTTGACTCGTTGGCCTTTGCGGAGAAGGACTCCCGCGTTCACCTGCACCTCGAAACAATCGAATCGATAGGTGTGACATATTGGGCCGTTCATGATGAGGATTTTACACGGCCCCTGTTTGTGCCTTTGTCCGACTGCGGCTGCGGCAATCCGATAAAGGTTTGATTGTATTGCTGTTAATAGTTAAGAAACCAGTTAAGGTTAATTATTTTGACACACAACGCCGGGCAGCGTTGATTAACAATCATGGTCACGTTGCCTCTTTTGGGAAATCTCCAGTCGTGTGCGGTGCGTCTCTACGCGCTTGCCATTGCCCTCATACTCTTGCCGCTGGCGGTCGCATTTCCCCTGCCGCTCCGGGCGCAAACGACCGCTACGGAGTCCGTTCTCTACTCCTTCAAGGGTTCCACGGATAGCGAGGGCCCGTCGGCGCAACTGATTCAGGGCGCCGATGGCAATTTCTATGGCACGACGTTTGGCAACATCTTCAGCGACTTTGGTTCGGTCTTCAAGATCACTCCGGCGGGAAGCCTGACCACGATCTACAACTTCAACGGCATGACGGACGGTGGCACAGTTGTCGCAAATGTGATCCAGGGCAGTGATGGCAACCTCTACGGAACGGCCTATGGCAACCTGCTGCTGGCCGGGACGGGGACAGTGTTTCAGACGACTCCCGCCGGCACTGAGACGACAATTTACGGCTTTTCCGGCGGAGCCGGTGGCGGAAACCCGGAGGCAGGCCTCATCCAGGGCAGCGATGGCGCCTATTACGGAGTGTCCGGCGACGGTTCATTAGGGGACGGAATGGGGTTTAGCGTCACCGCCAGCGGAACCTTCAACTCGCTGCTGACGTTTGATGGGCCCAATGGCAGTACGAGTTCAACGCCACTGTTGCAGGGCAGTGACGGTAACTTCTATGGAACCACCTCTCTGGGAGGAGCTAACGGTCTTGGTGAGGTCTTCAAGCTAACACCTTCTGGCGCGTTGACGGATTTGTACGACTTTTCGGGCGCAGGAGATGGTGTCTCGCCCACGGGCGCGCTGGTTGAGGGCGGCGACGGCAGCTTTTATGGAGCAACGTCAGCGAATGGGGGGATCAGTGCCGCCAATGGCGGAGATGGAACGATCTTCAAGGTTACGCCTGCGGGAGTTTTGACGACTTTGTACATGTTCACGGGCGGGAATGACGGTTCGTCCCCGTGGGGGCTGGTATGGGGCAGTGACGGAAACCTCTACAGCACGACCTTTTCGGGGGGCGCGAATGGCCATGGAACGGTCTTTCAAGTCACCCCCAAGGGAAGTCTTACCACCCTTTACAGCTTTGCCGGTGCGCCCGCGGACGGTTCGGGGACGCAGGCTGGTCTGGTCCAGGGCAGCGACGGAAACTTCTACGGTACGGCCTCTGGCGGCGCCGGCAGCGCAGGCGTCGTGTTTCGCCTGGCCATGTCACCAGCCTTGGCCGCGCCGGTCCAAGTCGCCTCGAGTGTTACAACCGCGGATGCGGGACAGAGCTTTACGCTGAAGTGGCAGGTTTTGAATGCGTTCTCATCCACACTGCAGCAGTGCTATGCGTTTGTAGAGGGCGGCCCAAAAGACGCCGTGTGGACAGGTCTGCAGAGTGGCACATATAACGACACTACGCTGCTCTATAGCGGCTCGGCGGTCGTGACTCCGGCAGCTTCAGGGACCTTTACCTACGCGTTGACGTGCGGCGGGATGGAGTCAGGCAGCGCGACCGTTGTGGTGGGCAGCGCTCCGACCTTGCAAGTATCGACCAGCAGCCTGGCCAATGGCGAAATTGCCACGGGATATTCGCAAACGCTGGCGGCCACAGGCGGGATTCCGCCCTATATATGGAGTGTGCTTTCGGGAAGCCTGCCGGCCGGGCTCACTCTGGCACCCGGCACTGGGATGATTTCTGGAACGCCCACGGCGACCGGCACGGAGAATTTTGTCGCACAGGTTGCCGACTCCGCGGCAACGGCTGCAAAGGCCACCAGCAGCCTGGCGATCACCGTCTATCCTCAGCCGCTAGCAGTGACAACAACCACACTGCCCGATGGGCTGGTGCGTTCGGCCTACTCAACAACGCTTGAAGCTGCTCACGGGGTTCCGCCATACACATGGAGCATCGTTACGAACGGGCTCAGCACGGCCACCATGCCCGCGGGGCTTTCGCTCGCGCCGGCAACGGGGGTAATCTTCGGTACGCCGACAGCGCCCGGGACATCGAGCTTCGGGGTGAAGGTCACCGATTCGGCTACAAATCCCGCAACCGTCAGCGCGACGCTGAGTATTACCATCGATCCACAACTTACCCCTGGCGGTGTAGTCAGCATCAGTCCCACGAGCCTGGTGGCGGGGCAGAGCGCTACGGCGAGTGTAACCGTATCTCAGCCGTCGGGTTCCATTGCACCCACCGGAACAGTGCAGTTTCAGTCCAATGGCGTGGATATGGGTTCTCCGGTGACGTTGGTAAATGGCGCCGCCACACTGCCTGGCCAGATCTTCTCAAACACCGGAACGTTTGCGATTACCGCAGATTACTCCGGGGACGTTCTTTTTTCCGCGATGAACTTCGCTCCTGCGAATCTTACCGTGAGCGCAGCTCCGCTGGCGGCGGTTACGGCCAGCCCCACAACGGTGTCGGTTGCCACAGGAGCCGCGGGAACTTCGACCCTGACGGTGTCGAATTTCTCAAGCAGTTCGATTAAATTCAGTTGCTCTGGATTGCCAGCGGATGCGGCATGCAGCTTTGGAGCGCTGAGCAGCGCGGGGACTTCGCTGTTGACGGTGACCACTAACGGCACAGTTGCGACTGCGCAAAGAACCGCCACAGGTGGGCACGCGATGTATGCCATGGTGCTGCCGGGCCTGATCGCGATTGCAGGGCTTTTCTGGACGCGGAGACGGCTTCCGCAGTGGCTGGTGCTTCTTCTCCTTCTGTCGGCCGGTCTTGGGATGACCGCTTGCGGTGGCAGCGGCAACAGCAACGACACGCCGAAGGGAACGACTGCATTTACGGTAACGGCCACGGGCGGCGGACAAACGGCTACGGTGATGATGGATTTGACCGTGCAGTAGAAAGCTTTTCTCGCGCCGGGCGATCGGTGCATGAAGATCATCGGCGCGGGAGCGCATTTTAACCCTGTTCTTGAGGATGGCTAATGGCGCGTAATCGGAATCATTTCTTGAAAGGTATTGTATTTTCAGTAGCGGGAATGCTGTTTGCCACCTCTGCGCTGACAATGCGGGGTCAGCAGGCGGCACGGCGCATTGCCGGCGCCGTCGATGACAAAGCGCAAGTCACGCTGCATGGGAATACGCCGCTACTGGCGCAGGCCAGGTATGATCAGGGCGCCGTGGACGATTCAACGCCTCTCAACGGGATGCTGCTGGTGTTGAAGCGGTCGCCCGATCAGGAAATTGCACTCAAACAGTTGATGGCCGATCTGCACAATCCCAAGTCCGCGCAGTATCACAAATGGCTGAAGCCAGTCGATTTCAGTAAACAGTTCGGGCTTGGCGACGCGGACGTGCAGACGATAACCGCGTGGCTGCAAGGCAAGGGATTTACGGTCGATCACCTGAGCCGTGGCAAGACGGCAATCAGTTTCTCAGGAAACTCTGGACAGGTGAAGACCGCGTTTCATACGGAGATACATAGTTATCTCAAGGACGGCGTGACGTTTCACGCCAACAACAACGACCCGCAGATTCCTGCGGCATTGTCTTCTGTGGTCGCCGGCTTCGCTTCGCTGAATGACATTAAGCCGGCCTCCTATACACAGGTGTTGGGAAAGGCAACCTATTCTCCACGGACACACGAGTCGACGACGCAGTGGAGTTACCCCGTTGCGAGCGGCGGAGCCTATCTGGTTGTTGCGCCGGGCGATTTTGCGGTGCAGTATGACCTGAACCCCGTATACAAAGCCGGTTACACGGGGAGTGGCGAGACAATCGGCATTATCAGCGCATCCGGCGTGGATGATACGGTGGTCGGCAATTACAGAAAGCTCTTTGGACTTTCCGATAATCTGCCTTCCGAAATCGTAGTCGGGGACGATCCTGGATCGGATGGCGACTTGGCTGGCATCGAAGCGGATCTCGATGTGGAGGTCAGTGGCTCCGTTGCTCCAGATGCGAAGGTCTATCTGTATGTCGGTCAGGATACGGATATGGTGTCGCTGGCGGGGTTATATGGAGCGGCGCTGCGCGCGGTCGACGACAATGTGGCTGATGTTCTAAGTCTCAGTTATGGCGTTTGCGAGAAGGAGCTTGGACTATCGACCAATCTCTACATGAATAACTTGTGGGCGCAGGCGGCAGCGCAAGGCCAGTCGGTGTTTGTCTCCTCGGGAGATAGCGGCTCGGGTGGGTGCGACAATGGCCGGGCGCAGGTGACGCAGGGGCTGGCAGTGAATGGTTTCGGCTCGACGCCGTATAACGTGTCAGTTGGCGGTACCGACTTTTTCTACAGCGACTACAGCGATCTGAGTGCGGTCAAGACGCAGGTTAATGCCTACTGGAATACCGCAAGCACAGCCGCACCGGCCACTTCGTTGCTGTCGCCAGTTCCTGAGCAGCCGTGGAACGATGCTTTTGGTCTCAATGTCGGCGGCGCCACGTCAGATGACACCACGTCCAGCGGAGGGGGTGGAGCAAGTAGCTGTGCGCAAGGTACGGAGGATCCGGCGACGGGATATTACACCACTTGCACAGCCGGTTACGCGAAGCCAAGCTGGCAGACGGGCGTGGGCGTTCCGCAAGATGGAGCGCGTGACACTCCCGACGTGAGTCTGTTTGCCGCCAATGGAGCTAACTTCTCCTTTTGGCCCATTTGCTACGACGTGTCGGATTGTCTGACGGCGAATGCGGATTCGACGACGGGCGCAGTGTCCATTACCGGCATAGGCGGCACCTCGGCGTCATCGCCGGCAATGGCGGCCATCATGGCGCTGGTGGATCAGTCGCAGAAGGGACGCCAGGGAAATCCCAACTTCATTTTGTATGCCCTGGCTGCGCAGGTTCCCTCGGTCTTCCATGATGTGACCAACGGCAACAACAATGTGCCCTGCACGGACGGAACAGCCGATTGCACGCTCGATACAAACGGCGATGGCTTCTATACATTGCAGGGGTATGCGGCCGGCGCGGGATATGACCTGGCAAGCGGCCTGGGATCGGTTGATGTGAATAACCTGATCACCAACTGGAACAAGATCACGTTTGCCTCGACCACCACCTCGCTGGCGCTGTCCTCGACCAGCTTCGCCCATGGGACGGCGGTCACCGCGACTTCGACGGTGGCGCCCAAGGGAAGCGCCATGGGCACTCCGAGCGGCTCGGTTGCGCTGGTCGGTTCCTCCGAAGGCAGTAACGGAGTGGGGACGCTTGCACTGGTGAATGGCACAGGACAGGCGTCGCTCGATTCATTGCCCGCCGGAACCTATTCACTGGTCGCGCAATATGGAGGAGATGGTATGTTTGCCGGCAGCACGTCGGCACCGGTCAACGTGACGGTGACGCCTGAGAGCGCGACGGTGGCGTTGAGTGGAACCTATGATGGCGTGGATGCGAACGCAGACACCTTGCCATCCGCGCCGCTTGTCAATGGCGTCAGCACACAGTACGGGAGCGGATTCTGGTTCGATGTGCATGTGCATGGCGCTTCCTCAACGGCGGCCAACCCGGATGGTATTGCGACGGGCCAGGTAACGCTCACCGACAACGGCGCCGCGTGGACGACGTTGAATCTGGATGCCAAGGGAGTGGCTTTTATACAGACCTCGGCACTGGGCGCCGGGACACACGTGATCGTCGCATCGTATTCGGGAGATGCAAGCTTCAATACGGGCACCTCATCGAGCATCACCTTCACCGTCACCAGAGGCGTCACGGGAGGCGTTCTGATCAGTTATTCCGTGGGGACGCCGACAGGCACACCGCCAACGATTACCATGCCGGTGAGCAAGGTTCTTGAGGTCCCCGTGTCGGTGGCGAGCGATCTTGGTCAGTTGCCGGTAGGCGGCACCATCACGGTTACCTATGGCAGCCAGTCGCAGGTTGTGCAGTTGTCGCCAGTCAGCTTTCCGGGATACTCAATGATGGGCTTGGGCTTGGCTACTTTCGATAACAGCACGCCAGGAACCTATGCGCTGAACGCGAGTTATACCGGAGATACAAACCTGCTGCCGAGCACTACGGCTTATAACCCGAGCCAGGTGATCGTCTATGCCAACTCGCTGTCCTCGACGACCACAACCTTGACAAGCAACACGACGAGTGTCACCCCGGAGGGAAAATTGGCAGTCACCGTGCATGTTACTGGCGGAACTGCGATTCCGACTGGTTACATCACTCTGTATCAAGGGGCGCTTTACCCTCTTCCCGGGATGTTGATCCAGTTGGATAGCACGGGAACGGCGGTTGTGCCCATTAGCCAAGAACTATTAATGAGCTCAGGCTTGCTCCCCTTCATCGCGACGTATACCGGAGACGCCTATCACAACCCAAGCACAAGTACTCCGTTGACCATCACGATCAATGCCGGCGACTTCACCTTCACCACTTCAAACGCGGTGCTCACGGTAGCCTCCGGCAGTTCAGGAACAACGACAGTGTCTGTGGGGTCGTCGCTGTCCAGCTTCGTGCAACAGTTGGGCGGCACGGTTGCGCTCAGTTGCGCAACGTCGTCGCCGGACATAACTTGTACGCTCTCCTCTTCGACTCTGACCTTGCCGACGAATTCGTCTCTGTTTGCAAGTTCGACGGTGACTATCAATACCTCATTCCCAGCAGCTACGACGTCTTCGGTTGAGAGAAATCGCATGGGGTGGCTTACCGGTGGCGGATTGGCGCTTTGCGGGCTGCTGCTGCTTGGCGTCCCCGCGGGCTGGAGGCATACCTGGAGCAGATGGTTCTGCCTCATGATTGTGCTCGCCGTTGGCGTGACAGGTTGTGGCGGCAGTTCCAAGACGACGACGCCTGCGAGCACAAATGCGGCCGCGGGAAACTATACGGCAACGATTACGGCGGTTGGCAGCGGGATTACACATACGCTTGTGGTTAAAGTTGTTGTGAAGTGACTTTGTGGGTACACTGCCACGTGAATCGATGCTATTGCACAGATCCGGCGTTATTGCATGGATTGAACGATGGCTGAGCTCTCACGTTGCCCTGCCTGTTTTGCGGCAGGGCAGTTTCGATGGGAACGGGCTGGCGGTTTTGCGTCCCGGCTGCCTGCTCGATAGGCGCCGAAGTTGAGGCCTTACGGAGGGCGTCGGCCAAATTCGAGGCTGCCAGCATATGCCTGCCGCTCAGCAGCTTCAGAAGAGTGAAGGTAGCGGCTTCGGCCTCGAGATCCGCTCCTGCCCGCGTCCGAGAGACACTCCAACGTATTGGTTATGCCGCGGGGAACGACGGCGAGACTCATGCAAGACGTGTTGGCGGAAACGTCCGCCCGCGTACGTCGTTGACCGAAACACCGCTACAGCGCGAAGAGTCTGTAGCAAAATCAGAGTCGATGTACCCGAAGCCAATGCCGCTAAGTTGACGCGACCAACGGGGAGCGGCGACCTCGCACACTCTCACCTGGGCACAGTTACTCTGATTTTGCTCTAGCGGTGGGAGACTTCATTGACAAAGAATGACAATGATCTGACCGCACACTCCCGGTCAGTTCTTGCATGGCCCCGACGCATGCTTGCGATAGGCAATCACCTTCGCGTCCCCATAGCCGCCAGGAAGGGACTTGATCCGGATCAAAGCTTCGAAGGGCTCAACGTCGGTGCCCGGACGATGCTGAATATCCTGTAGCAGCGAGGTTAGAGCCTGCGAGTCGGTGACGATTTCGCCGGCGGCTTCTGTTGCCTGCATGTTCAAGCCCTCGAGAATAATCGCAAAGTGTGAACCATTGCAAGGTCGCAGCAAGGCGACGACACCATAGCTCTCAAACTCCAGTTGCTCGCCTCCCTGATTGTCAAGGGAAGTGGGAATGCTATATCGCTCAGCTTCCCCGGCATGGGGTGCGCGGTTACGAAAGGAGGGTGCGCCGGTTGTGGGCTCTCTCTCAACCACAAAGTTCAGTTGAGGTTCAAACACTTCCATCCACGGATTGGATCGATGGCTGCCAATCAGCGCGACATTTCCGTCCTGGAAACTGCGGGGATCAATGTCCCGGGCATATTGCACACTGTACCGACTTCCGAAAGTCCGGGCAATCATCGCCAGCCTGGTCGTCACAACCACATCCGCCGGACTTGTGGAGCGGCGCATCGCCACCTCCCGAAGTTGCTCATCAGCGAGAGAGAGGTAGTGGCGACTGAGATAGTCCCCCAGATTCAGATCATGCCCGCTGAGGTCTTGCCACAATGCAAATCCGGAGTCGGCGGACACTACCTTCAGTCCGGCGTCGGGAGTGCTGAATATCTGGCCCCAAAAGTCGCGGAGCGAAGCCGATTGCGGACGGTTCGCCTGGCTACCGCCATGTGATTGGAAAAATGACAGCAGAACCGCAACGACAAGCGCGACATTCGCAACCAGCGAAATCGCCAGCCAATGCCTCCGCGGCGCAGCAACCGCGGGTGGGATGGCAATTATGGCTGAGGGGTCCGGAGCCTCTACTTGAGCCTTGGCCCGCGGCATAAACTCGGGCTTATATGTGCCTTTGGGAATCGTGACGACGTAGGGCTCCTGCGCTCCGTCCGTCGCAAAATACTTCTCCAGTCGCTGCCGCAGTTCGTGTGCGCGAACCCGGACAATATTGTCTTCTGCCGGATCGTAGTCTGTCCTGCGGCCAAGCGCCTCCGAGCCGATATTCTGCTCTTTGATCAGATCCCAACGATTGGCCAGTGTCTGCTCGGTGATATAGAGCAAGAAGGACCGCATCGCCGCTGAGCGGGAAAAGTGCGGGCTGCTCGCTACCCGCTGAACGAGTTCGATCTTCTCTTTCGGGGTAAGGCGGTCACCGGTTTCTTCAGGATTCGTGTGCGTCGAAGGCTGCGGTGAGGTCGGTTGCATGTTCATCCCTGCTTGGGGCCGCCATCGCATCTCGGGACGTTTTTAGGACAAGAAGACATCCAGGATCACGAATGCTTTACTACGGTTTCCACAAACAGAGGCCATTTTACAGTAAACTTCTGCGGTTTAGCAACGGCCGCCCGCATCGAAACCAGGGCGACAGGTTGCTCCCGGTCCTTCCCGCTGATCGGTCATTCCGGTTGAGATCGCGTGAATCCCCCCTTGGTTATTGGCTTTTACAGAATAGATTACCGTAAATTCACCTGCACACCATGAAGAAGAAGCGAGGATACTTTCGAACGAATCGGAAGAGGCCTTGCTGGCGTTTCGAAAGAAAGTCGCTCGCATCAGACTGTCGCCGCAATGCGCGGGTATTCGATGTAGGCCGGCTGGGAATAGCTGATTCAAGCGGCGCAGTGTTCAGGTTTTACCTATGAGGGGGCAATTGAATGAGCAGAACAACATTAAGATCGCTCGGATGTCTTTTGGCATTCTGGGCGCTACTTTTCACCGGAGCCGCTTACGGTCAAGGAGACCGCGGGTCGCTTGCTGGAACGGTTACTGATGCTTCAAAGGCAGCAATTCAGGGAGCGTTGGTGTCGGTATCAAACACCAGCACCGGGTACATCCAATCCACCCAGACCGGAACGTCGGGTGATTTTCGCTTCTCCTCCGTTCCCATGGGAATCTACACAGTAAAGGTGGAACATCCCGGATTCAGCAAGTGGGAGACGGCAGAGGTTGTCGTCAATATCAACACTCTCGTCTCTCTGAACGTTCAACTGACGGTTGGAGCAGCCAGCGAAACAGTCGTGGTCACCGGCGCGCCTCCCCTTCTCTCAGAAGAGGGATCGAACCTGGGCAAGGTCATGACCAATGAACAGATCAGCGAACTGCCCTTGAGTCTGGGCGGAGGACCGAGAAGCACCTACGCCTTCATCCCGCTCCTGCCGGGCGTCACGACGGCAAATGGTGATCGCATCGCCGGCGGCTTGATCCAGGGCTCAAGCATCCTTATGGATGGCGCCGAATCGATGAGCCAGCGGCGCAACGACGAAGGCATGAGCGGTGTGAGCGTCGAGGCAATCCAGGAATTCAAGGTCCAGAGCTCGTCGTACTCGGCCGAATTCGGACGTCTGTCCAATGGAATTGTGAACTTTGGTCTGAAGTCGGGTACCAATACGTTCCATGGCACGGCCTTCGACTTCTTCCGCAATGAGTACTTCGATGCCAACTCCAGTTCCTGGTCGCCGGCAGCCAAGGGGCAGCGGCGTCAGGACAACCCGGGCTTCAGCTTTGGCGGCCCAATCCTGAAAGACAAGCTCCACTTCTTCACCGCCTACGAGTATTCCTATTGGGTCAACCCCCAGCCCACCGGCTTGGTCACAGTGCCCACTGCGGACATCAAGAAAGGCGATTTCCGCAACTACAAGGACGGTAGCGGCCGGATGATTCCGATCTTCGATCCGTTCGACGCCCAAGGGAACCTCATCACCGACCAGACTCTGCGTCAGCCGATGCAGTGCGATGGCGTGTACAACGTGCTCTGTCCCAACCGAATCAGCAGCACTATTATCAACAAACTGCAGGCCATGCTGCCGGATCCGGAAATCACCACGACCAACGATCGCGACAACAATTATCGCCAGGTTGCTCAAACCAAAAACAAACAGAATGTGTTTTCCATCAAGGGCGACTACGTCGTGTCCCCAAAGGACACGTTGGCCTTCTCCTTCGGCCGTACCTTTAACCCACCCTATCCGAACATTGGACCGGTCGCAGGTGTGCCCACCAGCGGCTTCGGTTCAGATAGCATGATTCGCTACTACCGTTTCAACGAAGATCACATTTTCACCAACAACCTGATCAATCACTTCACATTCGGCTTCGATCAGCGTCGCATCTTCGAGGGAGGGGCAGGACTCACGGATATTTCGGACGATACACGCAATGCCCTCCAATATCCTGGAACCGAGTCGCGGCAGGGACTCCAGCATGGCGCGATGACGGAGTACGCCACTGAGTTTGTGCAATGGGGCAGCGAGGTGTTGACCGATTCACGTCAGCGTTCCGAAAGCCTGTACGACACGTTGATCTGGACACATGGCCGTCACACCATCAAGACCGGATTCGACTATTACCACTGGCTCTATCGCCGTATCGATTGCATCTCCTGCAACGGAACGATTCTCTTCGATGGATCCGCTACGGGAAACAGTGCGTATGACTTTTCGGGAAATCTTCCTGGGTCTACGGACCAGTTCTCAACCACCAATGTTGGCTCGAACTATGCAGCGTTCCTCTTGGGCCTGACCAGCACTGCTGGCTTCAACTGGGGTGCCGATCAGGCATTCTCTTCGCCCTATTTCGCATGGTTCGCGCAGGATGACTGGAAGGTATCGCGTAGACTCTCCGTCAATATCGGTATGCGCTACGAACTTCCAATCCCCAAGGTAGAGCGCCACCGCAACAACAGCAACTTTGATCCCACACTTGCCAATCCCAATGCCGGAAATACACCGGGAGCAATCATCTTCGCGGGCAGCGGCACGGGCAGAAGCGGTATCGATCACTTTGGCGACACACGCCTGAATGCTTGGGGACCGAGGCTCGGGTTTGCCTACCAACTGCGTCCCACTACGGTGATCCGCGCGGGAGGCGGCATCTTCTATCAGCCCGTTCGCGAGGACGGCAATGCGGATAACGGAAACATGGGCTTTGCCGGTCGCTACTGGGCGCCGGGCAATGAACTCACCCAAGGCGTCAACACCATCATCGACAGCACCACTGCCGGCGGGTTGCTGACTCCCTTCTATCAACAGGACATGGCCTCGCAGAAGCCGCCGACAATCAACCCCGGCATCCTGATCGGTCAGGGCGTTTTCTGGTATCAGCCTAAAGCCGGTCGCACGCCTTATTTCGGCACCTGGGATCTTACCGGTGAGCAGGGTATCGGAAAGAACTCCTTGTTCCGGGCCAGCTATCACGGCAATGCCGGGATCAAGCTGCTCTACAAGAAGATCAACCCCGACCAACTCGATCCAAAGTACCTATATCAGTACGGTAACGACCTCCTGGTCAAGAACGTCAGTGATCCGGCCGTCCAGGCACTTAACATTGTGCCTTCGTGGATCCCAAGCAACTATCAACTCGGTCAGGTGTTGACGCCGTTTCCGCAGTACAGCAGCATCAACGTCAACGCCGGTGGCGCGGCCGATGGTCATTCGCGCTGGCATGCGCTCGAATTGAGTCTCGAGCACAGGTACGCCGACGGACTGCAAACAACGTTCGCTTACACCTTCTCCAGAATGGTCGGTAACACGGATGGTGAGGACGCCAACCGCGGAGATGGCGCGGCGCAGAACACCTACGACCTCAAATCTGAGAAATCGATCGACCGCGATGATCAGACGCATGTCCTCAGCTGGAACTACATCTATGAACTTCCTGTCGGGAAAGGCAAACACTTCCTCGGCGCATCGCCGCGCCTTGTGGATGCCGCGATCGGCGGATGGAAGGTCTCCGGCATCGAGCGGTTTAACTCCGGCGCGCCCATGCAAGTTGGCGGCGGACTGGACTGGATGGCCGGCGCAAGCAGCAATTCCAGGGCGAGCTGGGCTTCGGGCTTTGGACCACACAGCAAGCTGAAGAATTCTCAGTACAACAAATTCGATCCCACTTCGAAGTACCTCAACACGGCGGCCTTTATCCGCGCGCCGCGCGTCGAATTGCCCAATGGTATCCGTTACGGCACCTACGGCACCACCCCCCGCTTCATCTCCCAGCTCCGCGGTCACTGGGGCATGGAGGACGATCTCAACCTGATGAAGAACTTCGCAGTCACGGAGAAGAAGTCGTTCGAGTTCCGTGCTTCGGCGTTCAACTTCCCGAACCATCACTACGTCTCCTATCCGGATACGAACGTGGATGATTCAAATTTCGGAGAAGTAACGAATCCGCAAAGCAACTCTCCGCGTTCGATTCAGTTCGCGCTGAAGTTCATTTTCTAAACTGAAGCTCCGCACGATTTTGGGCGGAGCTACTCAACAAAAATGTAATCAGCGTTGTGCCTGACGGTATTTATCCGCCAGGCAGACCTCTTGCATTCGTGCTCTGGGGGCCGTGGTGCGCAGTCCAGGCGCCGCTGCTCCCGGAGCACGATTCATGCTCTTTCAATACAGGCCTCAAGCGAAAACAGCCGTGCCTTATGCGGCTCCTGGTACCCGGAGTCTGCGTCGTGCGCTACTGCGGGGCACTGTTCGTCCGATGCGTTGACCACTCACCAAGGGAGATTTTGCGTAGTGAAGATCTTGAACGAAACAAGCAGGCGTCAGTTTTTAAAGAGCGCCGGGGCCGGGGCTGCGTTGGCCGCTTTGGGCGGTGGTTTGGAAACGAAAGCGGTGGGACAAGGGGGTGACGGAGACAAAAAGCGCAGGGCGGCGGAAGTGCACAAAAGTGCTGCGGTTCGAGGTCCATCGGGCAAATTGAAATTCGTCAACCTGCTGCAGGGAACGAATTCCAGCAGATCCTTCTCTCGCGGGAACACATTGCCTATCGTTGCCATGCCGTTTGGAATGGAACACTGGACACTGCAATCGGACGTCGCTGCGGAACCCTGGTTCTTTCGTGCCGAAGATGAGCGGATTGAAGGCATCCGCTGTACGCATCAGCTCAGTCCCTGGCTGAGCGATTATGGCCATGCAACCTTTCTTCCCTTTCGTGGAGAGCCTAACGCTGCACCAGCCGCGCGAGCTTCGTCCTACCGGAAAGATCAGTCGGTTCTGTCGCCGGGCTATCTGCGGCTTGATCTTCTGCGCTATCGCTGCACCACTGAACTGGTTCCAAGCGAGCGCGGCGCAATCCTGCGAATGAATTTTCAAGAGTCCGGGCCCGCCGGATTGATGGTTGACCTCCCCGGCGAAGATGCCGAGTTCACAGACCTCAGCGAGAACAGAATCGTAGCTGGATTGACCCACGCCAATAGCGGCGGCGTTCCGGCCGGGTTCGCAGCCCATTACGTCGTGCAGTTGGATGCGGCCATCTCCAGCTTCAGCGTTCAAAAGGTCGATGGCCGACGGGTCGGCGTGATCCGGTTCCAGGCGAAGAAGGATGTGCCTGTTGAATGCCGCATTGCCGGTTCATTTCTTTCCCGCGACCAGGCCATGACAACCCTGCGCCGGGAACTGGACCACAAGAGCTTTGACGATCTGCGCGCGGCGGCCGAAAGGGCGTGGGAAACTGAGCTGGCGCGAATCGAGGTGAGCGGAGGGACCGAGGAGCAAACACGCACCTTCTATTCCTGTCTCTACCGGACAGCCTTGTTCCCGCGCATCTTTCACGAATACGACTCGTCGGGGAACGCCGTGCATTACAGCGCCTACAAGGGCGGCGCGGCGCCGGGCGTGATGTATGCCGATCACGGATATTGGGACCTGTATCGGGCATGGTACCCGTTGATGTCCATCATCAATCCGGCCCGCCTCGGAGAGATCCTTGAAGGATGGGTGAATGCCTCAAAGGAGGGCGGATGGCTTCCGCAGTTTCCGGCCCCTGGCTATCGCGCCTGCATGACCGGAAGCTTGATCGATTCCGTCTTTGGTGATGCCGCTGCGAAGGGGATCGGCGGATACGATGTGGAGTCCGCATTTCGCGCTCTTCGCAAACATGCGACCCAGCCCGGCAACCCGGATGCGGGCTACGGCCGCCGCGGAGTTGAAGACTATCAGGAAAAGGGATATGTTCCCGCAGACCACGTCGCTCAATCAGCCGTCGAGACTCTCGACTCCGCCTATGGAGATTTCTGTATCGCCCAGGTGGCGCGGGCTGTTGGAAGGGACCAGGACGCTCTGATGTTTGAACAGCGCTCCCGGAACTGGAAGAACGTCTACGATCCGGAGACTCGATTCATGCGCGGCAAGACCAGCGAGGGAAAATGGATTGAGCCGTTCGATCCATTCTCCTGGGGGGGAGCTTATGTGGAAGGAGCAGCGTGGCAGCACAGGTTCTCAGTGCCGCACGATGTGAACGGCCTGATCGAGGCTATGGGCGGAAGGGCGGCGTTCGTCAACAACCTGGAACAGATGCTAAAGGCCGAGGCTCGATTCGAAGTCGGTACCTATGGCGCCGAAATTCACGAGATGTCGGAGATGGCTGCGGTGGACTTCGGGCAGTATGCTCATAGTAACCAGCCTGTCCACCACATTCTCTACCTGTTCGCTGCCGCAGGACGCAGAGATTTGACCCAGCAATGGGTGCGGCACGTGCTCGATACGCTCTATACGCCGCAGGATTTTGCCGGCGATGAAGACACGGGTTCCATGGCCGCATGGTACGTGCTGAGTGCGCTTGGGTTTTACCAGGTTTGCCCGGGAAAACCAAGCTATGTGCTGGGAGCACCGCTTTTTGAACAGGCCGTTGTGCGAGTGGAAGCCGGCCGGGCGACGACCATAAGAGCAGCAAACCATCAAAAGGAGCGCTGCTTTGCCCCTGCACCCAGGGTAGATGGAAAATTGCATGCGGAAGCAGAGATCTCGCACAGCACAATCTCTAAAGGTTGCGAGATAGTATTCGAGATGTCCGCCAGAGCGCAGGGCTGAAAACTGAACCGATAGCACGATGTATTTGTTTTAGGAGGAAATCCAGGAATGACGATACAGGGCCGTGGTATTCAATTGACCGCGCTTCTCGCTTTGCTTTGCTGCGTCTCATCGGCGCAGCAGATCGCCGCAACAAAGGAGCGAAGCGACGAAGAGAGATTGAGCTTTCAGACGCATGCTCCGTGGTCCCCGCGTACGAACCTCAACGGGGATGTTGCGATGTCCTATGGCATCGATGCGGGGATGCCGGCGAATCTCGCTACCTGGCGCTTGCATGGATACAAGAACCAGGTGATGACCGGCGTTGCCTGGGGAGAGTACCAGGACTATCTCTATGGCCGTTTCGACGGAAAGAACCACTGGGACCAGGCGCAGAAGGATCGCAACGGCAACCTGGTACAACACGGCAAGGATGTTCCCTACATGTCGCCCGGCATCGACTACGGCAACTATCTAACGGTGGGCGTCAAGCGCGCACTCGACGCCGGCGCGGATGCCGTGTATCTCGAAGAGCCGGAGTTCTGGGCCCGCAGCGGCTGGGAAGACAACTTCAAGCGCGAGTGGAAGTCCTACTACGGAGAAGAATGGCAGGCCCCTGATTCGTCGCCCGATGCGCAGTACCGCGCGTCGAAGCTGAAGTACATGCTGTACAGAAGGGCTCTGTCGCAGATCTTCGATTTTGCGAAAACCTATGGCCAGGAGCATGGCCGCACCATCCGCTGCTATGTGCCCACCCACTCCCTCATCAATTATGCGAATTGGAGGATCGTCAGTCCCGAATCTTCCCTGATCAACGTGGGAGCGGACGGTTACATCGCGCAAATCTGGACCGGAACGGCGCGCGAACCCAACAACTACAAGGGCGTGCTGAAAGAGCGCACCTTTGAAACCGCCTTTCTGGAATACGGCGCCATGCAGAATCTCGTGCGCGCCTCGGGCCGTCGCGTCTGGTATCTGAACGATCCAATCGAAGACAATGCCAACCACGACTGGGAAGATTACCGGACCAATTGGGAGAGCACCTTGACCGCCTCTCTGCTTCAGCCGGAAGTTTGGCGGTACGAAATCATGCCCTGGCCGGAGAGAATCTTCAACGGCACGCATCCTGCGCCCAAAGATGCCTCGGGAGTCTCGACAGGCCGCATCCCGATTCCCCATTCGTATGAAACGGAATTGCAGAGCGTCATCAGCGCCCTCGGAGACATGAAGCAGTCGGATGTGAAATGGGAGAGCGCCGGCTCTGAAGGAATCGGCATTCTCGTTTCTGACACCATGATGTTCCAGCGCGCCGATCCCGTGCCTTCTGACGCACAGCTTGGATCGTTCTATGGAGTGGCGCTGCCGCTGGTCAAGCGCGGCATTCCAGTCGAACCAGTGCAGATTGAAAGCACCGGATCCGCCGGATTGCTCTCCCGGTACAATATCCTCTATCTCACCTACGAAGGCCAGAAGCCGCCCAAGCCGGAATTCCACACCGCTCTTGCAAAGTGGGTGCGCGCGGGCGGTTCGCTCGTCGTCATCGACGATGACAAGGATCCCTACAACGCGGTTCGCGAATGGTGGAACACGGCGCCAAATGCCTTCCTCAGCCCGCGGTATCATCTGTTCGCAGAACTGGGAATTGATGCCCACGCGGAAGGCCTGTCCAGAGTAGGAAAGGGATCGGTCGTTTTCGCTCCCCGTTCTCCTGCAGCTCTTTCGCACGACGCCAAAGGAGACCAAACCGTGGTAGAGCTTGGACGGCAAGCCGCCGCTTCCGTTCAGTTGCCCTGGAAAGAAACGGGGAGCCTGGTTTTGCGTCGCGGTCCGTACGTCGTAGCCGCGGGGCTGGATGAGTCCGATGCACAGAACCATCCTTACGTTTTGCGCGGTCGCTTCATCGACCTATTCGACTCGAAGCAGATACCGACTGTGAATCCTGAGTTGCCCCCAGCCTCTCGCAAACTGTTGGTCGATCTCGCGGTCGCAGAGCGGGATGGAAAACCGCGCATCGTCGCTGCTGCCTGCCGGATCAGAGATGTGGTTACCACCGGCCGGAAACTGAGCTTTGGTGCGGATGGCATCGCCGATACAACGGCGGTCGTCACCATCTATCTTCCCAAAAAGCCGGGAGAGGTAAGGCTAGGCGGCAAGGCAATGGATAAGGGCCAATACCACTACGAGAATCATTTGCTCCACATTGAATTCCTGAACTCGACGGATGAAATCCCTGTCGAGATCGATCTGGCCGGATGAGCACCGCGTTGCTGCTGGGATCGAGCCTCGGCTGCGCATTCCCGTTGATGTGGGCACCTGATTCTGTTTGATGTGAGCAGCAATTTCGTTCAGATGCGGGCACCATTGTGTGACTTACCGTAACCGCTGCCCACATCGAACGAAATCAGGATGGCGTCTGTGGGTAACCTCGCTTCTTCCTTTCAAAAAGGGGCTGGGTACCCACATCGTTGTTTTGAATCATGCCCGCGAGCATCGGCGGTACCAAAATCGCGGCAGCTGTGCTCGACAGTTCCATGACCATGTTGTCCGTTCACGCAGCCAAGGAGCACGCCGGTCAAATCCCAGATCAAGGCGTTGACGCGATAGAACGCGCCCATCTTGGGGCACTGAGCCGGGCGCGCATGGTTTCCGGCGAAGTTGCAGGCGTGGACCTCAGCTTCGCCGGGCATACTGATGGGCTGCACGGCACGGTTCTTACCAGCTCCAACATGCCGGAGTGGGGACGGGGTTCCCGTTGCGCTATATCGTCTCCGCGCGGCTCAATCAGCATGTGATTCTCGACAACGATACCTTCCGAGCGCGCCTCGCCAACAGGTGAGGCCTTGGCCTCCAGATTCTATCCCGGATTATTGGATTGTCAGGGTCACCGATCCTGAACTCGTCACTTGGTGAGTCGGATTTGTGGGAGGGGTTGTTGTGGAGGCAGATCCTCCTCCGCAACCTATGCTGAAAGCCGCAGCGGCTACGAGAATCAACCCTAAGCAAGCACTGGACCAGATGCCACGCACCGCCAGCCTTCTCCTCATAAGCATGAGTGGGAGGAGAAGAAATGGAAGCAGAACGCCCGCGGTGGCAGCGCCAGAGACAGTTTCAGCAAAGACCACCGTAACCTGATAAGTTCCGGCCGGGGTTTTCGAGGATGTGTTGATCGTGACCGCATTGGTTGCGGAGGAATAGCTACATGTCGCGTCAGCAGGAAGATTCAGGCAGGTTGCCGTAGCGCTCGCCACCGTCGAAGGCAGAGTTACCGGAAAGCTGGCCGTGGAACCAGCAGCCACGGTCGCCGTCGTTGAGGTAATCGTCGGAGCCGTTGTGCCAGACGCTGCAGAGTCTACTTCGAACTCAAATGAATTCGACGTTCCACCGCCTGGCAATGGCGTTTGCACTGTAATGGAAGTAGTTCCCGCAGATCCAATGTCAGCCGAGGTCACCTGTGCGGTGAGCTGAGTCGCGCTGACATACTGTGTGGCAAGAGCGGAAGCACCCCAGTACATCGTCGAGCGTGTCGTGAACCCTGATCCGTTTACCGCTAACGTGAATCCTGTACCGCCAGCATTTGTAAACCCCGGCGATATGTTGCTGATGATCGGCAAAGGATTTGTTGGCGCGTTGATGGTGTAAGCCGCCGATGCCACGGCGCTCTGTGAATAGCCGGAGGCGGTGGCGATAGCCTGGACTGTTTCTGATTCCGCAACGGAGATTGTCCCACCGTAGAGGGTCGAACTGGAGGTCGGCGTGGCTCCGTTGGTGGTGTAGTAGATGGCCGCTCCAGGCGTCGTGTCGGAAATTGTCAACGGCTGCGCCGACGTATAGGCTCCAGGCGCAACATTGAAGGTGGGCGTTGCCGCGGGCAGGTTGATGGTGTACAACGCGCCTGAGGGATTGCTCAGTGTGTAACCGCTGGCTATTGCGATGGCCCTGATCATCGTGGTCGCACTCAATGTGATTGGCGCACTGTAGACGGTCGATTGAGTGGTCGGTATTTGCGCGTTTGTCGTGTAGTAAATCACCGCATTTGGCGTTGTGTCGCTGAGAGCCACCGTTTGCGCAGAGGTGTATGTTCCGGATGGCACGCTGTAGGTCGGAGCGTCAGCAGGCGGCGGGAGGGTATACACCGCAGAAGCAACGGCGCTCTGAGAATGCCCGCTGGCAGTAGCCATGGCTTCAATCGTCTTCGAAGACGATACGGTGATGGGAGCGGTGTAGATGGATGAGTTGGTTGTCGGGGTGCTCTCGTCCGTCGTGTAGTAAATCACCGCGTTTGGCGTTGCGTCGCTAATGCCCACTGTCTGCGCCGAGGTGTAGGGGCCTTCTGCGGGGCTGATCTTCGGCGTGGCCGTAGCGTCTTCATCCACGACACTGATTGGAATCGTTCGAATGATCGTCTGTGTGCCATCGGTTGCCGAGACATTCATGCTGTAAGTTCCCGCCAACACGGTGTTTGCTGCCGATATTGAAAGGCTGGCATGACCAATGGCTGGATTTGAGCCGAAGGTCGCTGTAATCCCGTCCACCGAGCCGCCCGCTGATAAAGTTGCGGTCCCGGAAAACCCGTTCTGAGGCGAAATAAGGACATCTGTGTTGGTGGTTCCTGAAACTGGAATGACAACGGGTGTCTCTGTTGTGCTCAGCGTAAACGGAACGGTCGGATCGACATATACCTCGAGCAGCGTCCAATCCTGTGTGAATCCGGATTGCGCTACCGGATTAAGTTCCAAAAAACCCGGTCTGGCAGTGTTGGACGCCGTCAGCGTGAAGTTGGTCGAGTCAGCAAACGGGTTTTGGGAGTAAACCATCTGAACTCCGGGAACGCTCAACTGTTGCATGGTGACAGCGCCAGAAAATCCGCCATCTGGCTCAACTGTCAAAGCGGTGCTGACCGAACCTCCCTGTGGCAAGGTGAGCATTGGTGGTGCTGTAGCCACTGCAAACGACGGCTGCGGGACTGCCGTTATAGCAAGAGGAAACCCGAGTACCTCCTCGTAATTCATCTCACCGGCATCGCCGTCGAGGATGAATGGAGTTGAGCCAAGGGAGGCATCGGTGGAGGCGGTCACAGTCACGATACTCGATTGACCCACGTAAATGGTGCTTGGATTGAACTCGACCGTGATCCCCGGCGGAAGGGTTGAGAATACGCCCAACATGATCGGATCGGTGTAATTACCCTCCGGCGACGCAGACAACATCATCGTTACCGACTCGCCTTGGGCAATCGACATCACCATGGGAGAAATATTGATGTCGAACTCCGGCTGCTCAATGTCCAGGTACACCGTTCGGGCCGCGCTAAGGCTGCCTGACTGGCCCGTAATCGAGACGATTGATTGGGTGAGAGGAGCAGAGCTGTCCGGGAGAAACGTCACCAGTTCCGTCCCATTTGAAGTGTCCGCTTTGAGAAGAGCTGTTACGCCGGCAGGCAGGGGCGATCCAACTGAAAAGTTTACGTTTCCGCCAAATCCGCCAAAGTCCGCGACAGATATCTCGGTGGAGTTTGCAAACCCAGGCCGCGTCAAAACAGACGGCGAGGATGTTGTGAATGTAAATCCAGGGGCATTGACGTGCACCATGATCCCGGTTGAAGCGGATTGCCCATTGGAAGTGCCCGTGACCACGAGAAGATAAAAGCCGCGCGGAACTCCGGCACCGATAGAGACGGTCAAAGCGCTTCCGGTACTTGACGGGTTCGTGGCGAACGAGGCGGTGATGCCGTCCGGCAGCGGGCTGACCCCAAACTCGACAACCCCCATGAAGGCACCGACCGGGTTCACAATAATATTGATGCTCGCCGAGCTTCCGTCAGCGACGGTTATTGCGGGCGCAGACGATGACAGCCCAAAGCCGTTGGCCTGAGCCGGCAGCAATGCACCGATTAATTCCGCCTGGGCCGGGCTCCCCCATCCGGTCACGAGATCGTAACCGGCAGTCGCATTGAAACTTGTGCCGTTAAAATACTGGTTATTCCCGCTCACGATGTCATGGAAGGTCGATGAATAGCCTGAGCCTTGCCCGATGGCGTAGATTGCCGGGTTCAAGAATCCCAGGGGCCCATATCCGGCCGACAACTCCGCCTGGTTCAGAAGGGCCATATATCCGGCCCACCGAGGCGCGGCAAAGCTGGTTCCAGCCCAGCCTCCCTGGCAAATTCCCATATTGCAACTGTAGTTGTCATAATTTGCTTCCATAGCCACGTCCGGAATATTCCGGTCCACGGACGAAGCCTGGTTCGCTTCTGTCGCGACGCCGGTCTGCCACCATGGCATCGGAATCATGTCGGGGCTTACTCCTCCACCACTGTCGCTCCACGCGCTCTCCGATTGCCAGGCGCCGCCGGCTCCGATGGTTTGAAGGGTTGTGCCGCCTACTGCAGTAACGTATGCGTCCTCGGCGGGATAAAAGTAGGGGCTTGAAATGTTGTATGCCCCGTAGTCTCCCGAGGCTGCAAATACCGTCTGTCCCTGGGCGGCCATTTCTTCAAAGAACTGATCGTCGACTTCCGGATCGTCCGGGATCCAGCTCCACGAGATACTGACCTGGCTGGCCTGGTTCTCAGAGGCAATTGCATTGAGAATATCCACATCCGAAGAGCCGATGTAGACGCGAACCTGATTCAACCCCGGAGCCATGCTGATCGCCTGCGCGATATCCAGCGCCTCTTCTGCATCTTCCTGTCCAGCAGACACCGCCTGCCCATCCACTGGTACGTTATTGATGGCGACTGTGTAAGTTGCCCCTGACGCGTCGGGGGTGTAGTTCAGGACAAAATTGGAGCCGTTGGCGGAGGCTGTTGCTTTGCCATCGAAGTCTCCGACCACATCGTCGATGTTGTAACCGCCGAATTGCAGGAGTGCTACGCTCTGGCCGTTGCCTGTCAGCGTCGTTTCACCATAGTATGCAGCGCGCATGTCGCTTCCAAGGTAGTTTCCACCCGGGCCCGATCCCTGAACAAGGTGGGGCTTCTGACCATTTAATAGCGGCTGCCGCAGCATGGGTTGAGGCTGCGAATAGTTGTTCAACCCTGCAATGTGAGTCAGCCGGGAACCCGCCGGAATGCTCGGTGCACGATCGGCAGAGTAGAAGACGCGACCTTCAGTGGGATGCTGGTAGGTCCGCATTTTCACACTGAACGCATTTTCAACCTGCTCAGCCGTTCCCCTTATGGGGATGGTCATGCGGTTGTCCGGCTGGCTTTTCACATTGAACCCGCACGATTTGGCAAATGCCACTGCCGCCTGATAGTCGTCAGGAGTCGGGCCAAATCGATCTGTGAAATCTGCCACGCTCAGAAAATGGCGGTAATTGGAGTTGGATGGGTCGCTGAGACTTTTCAGGAAGCTCGACAGCGCCGCTTGATTCCGGACCGGAAGAACGAGTGACAGGTCCATCCGCTGTGTCGCGGGAACTTGGCCGAGTTGCTTCGCTTGGCCGTTCGATACCGCAGCAGGCAGGTGACGGGCCAGTGTTTGGCGAGCTTGCTGAGCATCGGCGCAAATGACCTGAACAAGGACAACGAGAAAGACAAAAGCAAACCACCGAGCCCGAACTTTCACGGACACATCCTATCCCAAATCGAATTTGACCCTATTCCTCGCTTATCGGCGCTATGTCGAAAAGATTCACTGAGCTGTCGCCGACACAAATCTGATTGGTCAGTTACAAGCGCTGTTATACGTGATAACACCCTCGATAACTCATGTCGTTAGTCATAAATATGACTAAAATAGCGACTTTCGCGTAGGTGGCTCTCGAACAAAGCAAGGCCAATCTGCCCGGCATGGTGGGCTGGTATGGGTTCGTCGCTGTTTACCGCTTGGTGTCTTGATTTACGCCGAGTTGTCAACGCGCTCCCCGGCGAGCGGATTTGCAAACGAAAGTTCGCCAGGGTCACGCGCCGCAGGGTCTATTGATCCGCATCGCGATAGCCTTCAATGAGCCCGGGAGCACCCATCGTTCGGCGCGATCAGCATTCCGGAAGCGCGGTGCCGCCCGGCTTCGGGGACTGATGATGGAGCGCCCTCGCCATGGCTCGAGATGCTGCCACATGGCGGCCTTCGTTTTGTAGTCGGTCGCCTCAAAGGTCTCTGGCTTCATCGCTCTGCTGATTCGGTGCCGTCTTGCCCAAACATCTTTTCCTGCGGTGAGTTTCTCGCGCCGGAGGCTGCTACGCTGGTATCTTAGAGATATGCGCAACCCGCTCTCACCCACGCTGTTTGCTTCCAGGACGAAGCACTTCTACGTTCTGTGGGGATTATGGGTAAAGCGTATTCGGTAAGTTATTCATTCTAAACGGGGCCCCGTAGCTCAGATGGATAGAGCAGCAGTTTCCTAAACTGCTTGTCGGCTGTTCGAATCAGCCCGGGGTCACCATCTTCTCCATAGGGCGCAAAATCGAACGCGTCAACGCCTCCGGCGCACTGCGAGTTCTGGACAACTCGCAGTGTCGCCGCCTTGGCCGTGGCTAAAACTCCCATCATTGAACGTACGGCCAGTCATCCGAGGTCCATCCAAGAATGTTGAGGCCCAAGGCGGGGTCGCCGTTGTTGTTTCCGTCGTAATAGTGATAGACGAGCACGTCGCCATCCGCGTCGGGAAACACGGTCTGGCCTCCGGGGCCATTGACGTTTCCGTGGGCGCTCAGCAGGATGGTGCCTCCACCCGAAGTCAAAGCGACGCCTCCACGATCCGCGTACGGGCCTGTGATCGAACTGGAGCGTCCAACGATGATGCGATAGGTACTGCTCGTGCCCTCGCAGCAAGCGTCGATGGAGGCAAACAGATAGTAGTAGGAGCCGTGCCGATAGATGTACGACCCTTCGATGCCTGTGCCGGAAGGGTGATAGGCCAACTGAGTGCACGCCACCCCAGTGGGAATCCCCGTTGCCGAGTCAACCGGAACGATCTGGATACCGCTCGACCACGATCCGAAAGCGAGCCAGGCATTGCCTGCGGCATCAACGACCGAGGCAGGATCGATGGCGTTCGCTCCGGAGCAATTGGCGGATGTGTAGATCGGTGCGCCCGAATCAACGAAGGTTCCCGGTGCGCCGCTGGGGCTGGTGGCCAATCCGATGGCAGAGTTCGAGCTGCCGAAGGTCGATGCGGCGTAATAGAGCCAATAGGCGCCATTGTGGCTTGAAGCATCGGGCGCCCACAAGTCGCCGCTCGATGCGGTATAGGCGTTGGTCCAGGAGGGCAGCGTGGGCATCGCAAAACCATCGTCGGAAAAATTCACGCGGTCGGTGGACATATGTGCGCGAAGCAGTCCATGTGTGGAGAACAGGTAATAGGTCGAGCCTGCCAACAGCATGGAAGGATCGTGAATCCCGATCGACGCCGAGTCTGTCCCGGTGTACGAAACGTTGACTGAAAGGGGCGCTGAGTAGGGCGAAGTATTGGTCGAGGTCAGCGTCCACTCCTGGCATGTGCAGCCGGTGCCCGTGGTGGCCCGCGCGCCCTGATCGATGGTGGCCGAAGAGGTGGTGTTCGAGTCGGCATCTTCCAGGTACAATCCGCTATTCACGTTCAGGATCAGGTAATTGCCATCCGTGAGCAGATAGAACTTCCACAGATGATCGCTGGTGCCGTTGTCGGCCCACTGCACGGCCTGAGTTCCAGCAGCCGTCGCGGCGTTGCTGATGCCCATTACCTGGTGGGTCAGCAGGTTCTCCACGTTGAATTCTGTGTTGCCCATGGGCAGAAAGTGCCAAAGAGCATCCGTGGTTCCCGTATCAGCCTCTTGCGCCAGGTTGGCGCCTGCCGTTTGGCTCTGGTTTGCGATTCCCAGCACCATCCCGCTCGCGACATTCTTGAGCTTGTATCGATAGCTGTCGCTCACGGCTGTAAGCGTGCCCATGTCCGGCGTTGTTGTGCTTCCGCCACCGCCGCTGGAACTCGTACCGCCTCCGCCGCAGCCGCTCAAAGCAACTCCCGCAACCAGCGCGATCCCCAGCCATGCGCAGCGATATATTCTGGTCGCCCGTTCAGAAAACTGATTCATTGTGACCCCCGTCCCTGGTCCTGAAGACCAACTCTGATTCGATGTCGAGGCGCTCTTGCTGTTGTTCGCGGGCACGAGCGCCTCTGCATCCTTTGTTTCGTTTATGTCATTGCGCCAGCGCCGATAGACCGGAGCATCGCAAGGCCGTCGCGAGCCTATTGCCGCACGCCGTCAGTACTATTTCGATTCTCCAACGGTTCCTAGTGCCGCATGGGGCCAGCCGTTCTCCCAGGTTAGTGTCGAAATTTGCAGCGCCGGCTTGCCGGTGGTGGCATCGTAGGCATGGAAAACCAGTATGTCGCCTTCAGAACCCTGCAACACCGACTCTCCGCCCGGGCCGAGCCAGCGGCTGTTGGGCGTCAGCAGTTGCGTGCCGCCGCCTTTGAGCATCGGTTTGCCCTCCGCGTCCAGATACGGTCCCGTCACTTGAGCCGACCGGCCAACCATGGTTCTGTAGCTGCTCTTGGTGCCGCGGCAACACAGATCAAATGAAACGAACAGATAGTAGAAGTCCCCATGGCGCACGATAAAAGGCGCCTCAACCGCCTGCCAGTCCGCCGGCAAGCCGGGTTTCGGAGGTTCCGGCAGGGCTGGCATGGCCCGCGCCGCCAGCGAGTAGAGCGTCGGATCCACAGCGGAGGTTTTGGCGCTCACCGCGTCGATGCGGCGCATCTTGATGCCGCCCCAGAAGCTGCCGAAACTGAGCCACGGCTGCCCCTTGGCATCGAAGACGATGTTCGGATCGATGGCGTTGAAGTCGTCCGACTTCGTGGATTTCAGCACCAGGCCTTCATCCTGCCAGTGATATTTCGGACTGTGCGGATCGAGCGTTGCGTTGGTCGCCAGCGCAATGCCGGACGTGTTGACGCCAAACGCCGAGTAGGCGTAATACAGGTGGTATTTCCCTTGAAAATACGAAATGTCGGGCGCCCAGAGTTCCTTGGTTGTTGGGCTTGCCTCGTGAATCCACGCAGGAATCGTATCGAAAACGTGGCCGCACAGCTTCCACGCCAGCAGATCGTGCGAGCAGCGAATGGGAAACTGGCCCTCCGACGCATTCGATGTGGTCGCGAAAACGTAATAAGTGTTTCCCTCGTGGGCAATGGAGGGATCGTGGGTAACGGGATAGTCGCCACTGAGGGGCAATGGACGCGGTCCCTGGCAATACGATGCCGGTGTCAGAATCAGGGCAAGTGCGGCGGATAGCAAGCAGATAGAACGCACGAAGGGTCTCACTCTCTCGGTTATGAAGGGTCCATGCATCGCAGCGCATGGACACCATGGGCCATGAAACCCAGGCACGGCTCCCAATGTCCGGGAGCCGTGCCTGGGATATTCTCCGGCCCATCGAACAGGACCGGAGACAGTTGGGTTAGTAGTTGATCTTCAGACGGAACTGCACCTGTCTCGGACCAAGTTGCAGTCCGCCGATCTGACCGACGCTGAGGTTGGAACTGCTCAGGCCGGAATTCGGGCGAGTGAAGATATGGCGGTTGAAGGCGTCGAATATGTCGCCCCGGAAATCGGCCTTGATGTTGCCGTGGATGGGAATGACCTTCGAGATGCCGAAGTCCTCGTCTGAATACCCAGGTCCGCGAATGTCGGACGAGTTGCGCGGCATGGTGCCGAAACGCCAGGGATTTCCCTCTGAGTTGATGAGGTTTCCGTTGGCATCGAGATTGCCCGCGTTGCGATTGGTGAACAGATTTGGATCGTAGAACGCATTGCAGTTGAAGTAACCTGTCGCGCAGGCCGTGGCGTTGCTCGCATTGTTGAAGAGCAACGGGTTTTTGTAGTTGGGGTTTTTCACCGGCTGGCCAGCCACGCGGTCAAAGCGGACGCTGGAGTTTTTGCCGGGAATGCCGGTTGCGCCGTTGATACTGATCGGCTGACCGCTCTGGTAGCGCTGAATGCCGCTGACGCTCCAGTTGGAGATCAGTGCACTCACCACCTTGGGCGTGTTACCGAGGAAAGATTTCCCTTGGCCGATGGGCAACTGATAGATGTAGCTGAGCACGAAGTTCTGCGGAATGTCTTCGCTGCTTACCGCCTTCTCCGCCTTCAGGTTTTCAGGATCCTGTACAGCGCCACCGTTTTGCAGAGTGCTCCAATAGGGCTGGATCACGTCGGCATCGGTCAGCGTCTTCGAGAAGGTGTAGGAGGCCAGCACATTCAGGCCATTGTGGAAGCGCTGTTCCAGCTTGGCTTCCAGCGCGTTGTAGGTGGACTGCCCGACATTCTGCAGGTAGCTATCCATGTTGATGTAGTCGAACTGCGGATAAGGACGCATGGCCTGATACTCAGGTTCGCTGATCGGCCAGGCGCACCCAGTGGCGCAACTGAAGTTCGGGAAGGGCGACAATGGAGCGCTGCTCCACCCGTTCGGACCAGGCGCCGCAGCCCACCAGTTGAGCCAGTCCCCGTATTGCATGTCCTTGTCCGGCATGTCATTCATGAAGTTGAGCATGGCATGCAGACGCGTGGAGTGCATTCCCAAATAGCCCACGCTGACAAAGAGGCTCGGCTTAAGTTGATACTGCGTTTCAAGGGTCCAGGTCTCAACCATTCCCGGGCGTCCGTTCTTCTTGGCGATGTAGTCCACGCTGGTGGTCGAGCCATCCAACTGATCGGGGTTAAGATCGGGCGTGGTGGCCAAAGCGGCGAGTCCATTGTCGAGTTGGGGACCGTCCAGGGGATCAGCCGTGAAAAGATTGCCCTGGACCGTGAAACCCTGCACAGATCCCTGACCGTAATCGGCATAGACGAGCGGACCATAATAGATGCCGCCGTTGCCGCGAATGACCGCCTTGTGGGACAAAGCGTCCGGCTCCCAGGAAAACCCGACACGTGGTTCAAAGTCCTTCTTGTAGACGCTGCCCCACGTTTCGTTCATGCTTCCGTTGCGGCCTGCGCCTTTGCCTGCAAAGACAAGTGCGCCCATCGCTCCTGGAAACTCCGCGCTCTCCTTGGTCGGATCCAGATTCGCAGTGTCGGCCGCCGCTTCATGACGCGGCGTGTCGTAGCTCCAGCGGAAGCCCAGATTCACGGTCAGGTTCGGCCGCATCTTCCAGTCGTCCTGCGCAAAGATCGCTCCGTAATGGGTGATCCAGCGCGGTGCATGAAGATCGTTCAGGTTGGTGATCTCGCCGGCCTGGCCAATCAGGAAAGCAGCAAATGAGTTTCCATCCTGCCCCCAGAAATTTTCATCGGAAGCGGTTTGGTTGTCCCAGAATTGCGCGCAACCGGCGTTGCCACTGCACGTGCCGCCGATCTTGCTGACCCATGAGAACTGGTGATACTGCCACTCGACACCGGCCTTGATGCTGTGCGCGCCGTGCTGCCAGTGAAGGATGTCGTTCAGAGCAAGCACGTTGTCGGTGTCCGTGCTGTCCTCCTGATCGCCCAGGCTGCCAAGAGTGTTGCCATAGAACTCGAAGACTGGGAAGTCGTTGCTGAGGCCGTTGGCGATTCCCAACTTGTTATCCCAATTCGTTCCCATCTGCGAGGCTTTGGACTTGTTGATGTTGTTGGAGCGGTTGGCGCCGAAAGTCAACGAATTGACCATGGTCGGCGTCATGACCCAGTCCCAGCCGACGCGGATCAGCTTGCCGAGTTGGTCGTAGGTGCCGCAGCAGGTTTGGATTGGCGCCGGCAGATTGGAGTTGCCGCCCGAATCGGTGTTTTCTCTCGAACTCCAGAAGCCCCAGACCTTGTTCTTCGCGCCCAAGTTCTGGTCGATGCGAAAGCTGTAGGCTGTGTTCGTTGTCAAGCCGGGGCTGCGCTGGACATAGTTGAAGGAACTGCTTCCCGAAACCTCCTGCTGCGCGAGCGGCATCAGGTAGTTGGTCACCATGTTCTGGGCAACCTTGCTTACGCGGTTGACGGGAATCTTGTTATCAGGAAACGGCGTCGTCCGGCAAGGCTTCGAGCCCGATGTGTTCTCATAATTCGGGTCAAAAATTTGCCCCGGGTAAACTGACTCCCCGCAGGACGTGCCCAGCGCGGTCGTGCCCAGAAGCGACGAAAAATCGAAAGAACTCCCGTCGCTGCCAAGCTCGGCCGGCGTTGGCAGTTGGCTGGTGATTGGGCCTCCGTAGCTCAGGCGCCACTGCTCCCAGTTGAAGAAGAAAAAGCTCTTGTCCCTGCCGTGATAGAGATGCGGAATCCGAATCGGGCCGCCAAGGTTAAGGCCGTAGTCGTTCTTTGTGTCCGCTGGGCGCTTGTAGGTTGCCTTTGCCGCGGCGGTGTTTCCTTGCAGCGCCATGTTGCCGTTGTTAAACCAGGTGTTGCCATCCAGCACAGCGTTCTTGTAGAACTCGTAGACTGAGCCGTGATAGTCGTTGGTGCCGCCCTTGGTGTTGAAGTTGGCCAGGCCGCCTGTGGTTCTGCCCAACTCCGCGGGCAGACCGGAGAGGCTGACGTGGAATTCGTTCACCGCGTCAACTGAAGGCGACATGATTCCGAAGCTGCCGGATCCGTTCTGCTGCCGGTTGGTGGTGATGCCGTCAATCAGGAAGTCTGTTCCTGCCTCCTGGCCGCCATTGATCTTGATTGCGTCGGTAGAGCTTGCCGTGCCCGCTCCCACAACTCCGGGAACCAGGTATTCGAGAGTTTCAAGTGAACGGAAGCCGCCCGCGATCGACAGCGGAAGACCTTCCACCTGTTCGGGCGAAATGGCGGCATCAATATCGGAGGTGTCCGCCTCGAGCGCTTGCGCTCCGGCAGCCACACTTACGGTCTCCGTAGCCTCGCCGACTGCCAGGGTAATGTCCTGCGCGGAGTGCTCGCCGACCGAGACCACAACGCCGCGATGGACCGAGACTTTGAAGCCGGGTGCGGTGGTCGTCACGTCATATTTTCCCGTGCGGACCGACGGAAAAACATAATAGCCCGTCGACGAACTGACCGTCGAATACGCCGTTCCCGTTGCCGTTTCGCGAATATCCACCTTCGCATCCGCAACCGCCTTACCCGCGGGATCCAGAATCGTTCCGGCAATCGCGCCGGTGTCGAGCTGAGCCACTGCAAACGGCGTGAATCCCAAGAGCATGACCAGCAATGCCAGCCACACACCAATCGGCGCGATCCCTGATCGGAGCGCCTTGTTGCACATTGTCTTCATGTGCATCCCTGTTGAGATTGAATTCATTTGTTTGCCTCCAGAGCAAACGCTTTTCAAAGGTTTTTTCAATGCTGCTTCCCTGTTTCTTTGCCGCTACCTGTTGTTTTCCCGCTTGCCTTTCAAGCGGTTCAGACCCTGTGCGCGCGGCTGCCGCACCGGGCCAAAACTTGTCTTCAGTGATCCACGGACATCGACACCTCTGCCGAGTCCTCCACCGGAAGCTCGGTCCGTTTCCGCACCAACTGAGTACTCTTGCGGTCCTCCCGGTCTTTGTACCCGGCCTTCATCCGCCTGAAGTTCTCATAAGCGGTCTTCGCCTCGGACACTCTGTGCAGCTTGCGGTCGGCCTGCGCCATTTTGTAATAGGAACTGGTGGCGCGACCGCTGGACGGGTCGGCCGCGATGGCCAACTCAAACTCGTGCACCGCATCCTCGTCCCGGTCCATGCTCATCAGCCCGGTGCCGAGGTAATAATGTGCATCGGCCAGCGACGGGTCCGCCCGCAAAGTGTCGCGCAGCAGTTGAACGCCCTCGGTCGGGTTCTGATTCTGAACCAGCAGACTGCCCAGCTTGTACATCGCGGAGACGGCGCGCGGATCGATCTTCAATTCTTCACGGTAAGCGTCCCCCGCCTTGTCCAGTTGCCCAGCGATCCAGTACTGATCGCCCAACTCTTCATGCGGCCCCGGCTGCCGGGGTGCCATCTTCGCCGCCAACTCGAACTCCTTGATCGCGTCTTGCGTGCGATATGCCTGCGCGTAGGCCTCGGCCAGCACCTGGTGCACCCGCGACGAGTCGTGGTCCAGGTTGTACATGGCGGCATAGGAGGCGTTGGCCACCAAAAGGTAAGCGCGCCCGCGATGGTAGAGAATGTCCACATCAGATGGTTCCAGCGCGTAAGCCTTGTCGAGCGCAGGAATCGCTTCTTGCGGATTGTCCTCCGCCAGCCGGCATACTCCGAGCCACATCCATGCCTTGGCGCTGCGAGGGTCCAGGCGCGTTTCACGAAGGAAGCTCACCTCGGCCTCTTTGAAGCGATTTTGCCGGTAGGCAATCGTCCCCAGGAAAAGGTTGGGGCCGCGCAACGACGGTTTCAACCCGGCCGCCGTTGCCAAAGCGGCGTGCGCTTCGTCCAGTTTTCCAGCCAGGTCCTCCGCTAGACCCAGATTGAGATAAGCCTCGGCAAAATTGGGCTGCAGGCGCGTGACGAGGGAGTAGGACGCGACAGCCCGGGCCGAATCTCCGGACGTCATTGCCGCGGAGCCCTGCTGCATTGCCTGGGCAACCCCCGTATTCGAAGCTGTCTGTGCCGAAGCGGCAACCAGCCACAATCCTCCCAGAACAGAGGGCAGCAGCCCCGCGACGACCAGCAGCCTTCGCACCTCCCCTTCCGTGCGAGGCGTCGCTAGAGCTTCCCCAGCGAGGCAACAAGTCTTGGTATTCAGAAATCTCATACTTTGCCTCCCGAGAAAACGTCTCCCCACCATCCAGAACCCGATGCCGATGCCGACTGCATTCCGATCACAAGTAAGCGTTTGCTGATACGCACTGGAATTCCACGCGACTTGAAGAGCAGGAGAATTCCAACACCTGGCGAGAGACACCGTAATGCTATTAACGGCTAAACAGCACGTTACGCGAGAGTAAAATCATATTTGTCAATGATTTGGACGACGGATGGCTACGGTAATCCAGCCCGGAAACGCCCCGTTACGCGGGACAGGAGGGCCCAATTACCGCGGTGGTATAGTTGGGATCTAAAGGAAATCTGACTGTACGATGCTGAGAACCGGTCAATCGTCGATTGGTGAGCCGGAGGTGCTCCGTCCGGGCCAAGTGGAGTTGGTCCATCAACACCTGAAACAGGTGCTGACGAGTCATCTCTTCGCGTCCAGCAAACGTACCCAGGACTTTCTCCAGCTCATCGTAGGACATGCGCTCGAAGGGGAAGTCGATAGCCTGCGGGAGCGGATGATTGGGGCCGAGATGTTCGGACGCCCAGTCGGGTACGACACGGGAAGCGATTCCGTCGTCCGCGTGAGAGCCAGCGAAGTTCGAAAGAAGTTGGCTCAGTATTACGCGGAAACAAAAGAACCGCTGGCCATCCGTATCGACCTTCCGAGCGGGTCCTACGTGCCCAGGTTCATCTTCGAACCCTTGGAAAACGCGGCCCAGCCGCGCAGCGGGAACCCACCCCAGCCGCCCGTGAAGCCGATCGCCGCCCAGGCCGGAGAGCAAGCCGCCGAGATCTCCGTGGCACGGGCAGACGAGGCGTCTCCGCTTTCCGCAAAGAAGTTGCGCCCTGACTGGCGTCTGGCGGCCGGCATTCTGGCAGGCGCAGCCATCCTCGCGGTACTCGGCTATGCGGGCTTCAGAAAGTGGTATGGCGATGCCCATGCCCAGCCGGAGATTCGCTCGATTGCCATCCTGCCGCTGGAGAACCTTTCCGGCGATCCAGGGCAGGAGTATTTTGCCGACGGGATGACCGAGGAGCTGATCAATGACCTGGGGCAGGTCTCCACCTTGCGCGTCATCTCCCTCACCTCATCCATGAGTTACAAGGGAACAAAGAAGAAGTTGCCGGAAATCGCCCGCGAATTGGGGGTCAGCGGAGTCGTCGAAGGGGGCGTGTTCCGCGATGGCAGCCAGGTGCGGATCAGCGCCCAACTGATCGACGCCAGGACTGACCGTCCCATCTGGGCCCACACCTATGTGCGGGACCTTACCAGCGCGCGTGCGTGGCAAGGCGAAGTGGCGCAGGCAATTGCCGAAGAGATCAGAACCAATGTGACCCCCCAGGAGCAGGCCCGGCTGGCCCGGGATCGCCACCTCGATCCGGAAGCGCAGGATCTGTACCTCCACGGGCTGCTGCTGAGGGAGGGGGACGATTGCAAAAATGCCATCGACTACTTCAATCGCGCGATTGCCAAGAATCCCGGGTATGCGGAGGCGCATTCCGCGCTGGCAAGTTGCTACGGCCGGATGGGCGAATCAGGACGAATGCCCTATGAGGTCGCTTTTACGCGGCAAAAAGCTGAAGCGCTCAAGGCGATAGAACTGGATGATTCGTTGTCGGAAGCTCATGCCGAACTCGCCAATACCGCCATGACGCTGGATTGGGACTGGCCCGCCGCGGCAGCGGAATTCCGCAGGTCGCTCCAACTGAATCCGAACTCGGCTACCAGCCATGAAAAGTATGCATTTTATCTTGTTCGAACCGGCCATTTACAGGAAGCTCTTGCAGAAGTTCAGCGGAGCGTAGAACTGGACCCGGTCTCCGGAAGCACATTCCATGCCGAGGGATTTATTTACTATTTCTCGCACCAGTACGACCAGGCACTTGATGTAGCGCGGACTGTGCAAGGCCTTCAGCTCAATCTCCCGGACTGGAACTTCCTGAACGGGGACATCTATGCAGAGAAGGGTATGCAGGCAGAGGCCATCCGTGAGTTCATCAAGTCCGGCAATGGTCCATATTCTTTGGGACACTTGGGTAATGCATACGCCCGGGCGGGTCAGGTGGACGCGGCGTTGAAAATTATCCCGCAACTGGAAGAGCGCGTCCGAGAAGACGGTGTCGGAAGATACGAAATCGCGCTGGTTTATACGGGCCTGGACAGGAAGAAGGATGCGTTCAAATGGCTGGAAGAGGCTTACAACGCGCACGACTCGGGGCTTCTCTATCTCAAGGTCGATCCCACTCTTGCCCCCTTGCGCTCTGACCCGCGCTTTGATGACCTGCTGCGGCGTGTGAGGTTGGCTCAATAGAAGCGCGGCGCTCCCTGTCCGCGGTGGCTCAAAGCAGGAACTGTGCCTGAGAGAGACCGGCGGAGGCAAGGCTGAGACCGAGGTCACACTTGAGTGCGCATTTGGTGATTGATCTGGCCCCCAAATAGAGGCGCCGTGCCCTCTGGAGCCGGAAGCGTAAATCGCCGAGACACTGGATGTTTCTCCGATGTCTCGGCGATCTTGTTGAGGCCTCTCGATGTCACCAATTCACGCACAGACCACTCACTGTATCCCTGTGCGTTGGTCAGACGCTTACGTCTGACGGTCCATCCAGTTTAGAAATCCAGACGCAGCGACATCTGGATCTGGCGCGGGCTGCCGATGGTGTGCCCAACGATTCCCAGGCCCGACGGGCAGTTGTAAAAGCTGGTGTTGGTCTGGGTGCCGTCGGATTTGCAACCGGCGGGCTGCGGGGTTGTGCCCGTGACCGGGTAGGGGTTGTAGAACTGGTTTTGCGCCACCGCGTTGCCGGGAACGTCGAAACTGGTGGTGTTGGTCAGGTTGTAGACGTCGAAGGTGTACTTCAGGTTGAAACGCTCTTTGATGGGCATTACCTTGATGAGCGACGCGTCGGCGCGTCTCTGGAAGGACTGGCGGAAGATGTTGCGCTGACCGCTGGTGAAGCCGGTCTCATATGGATCGGAGTCGGGAATTGCGCCACCCAGACCACCGGCAGGAAGCAGAGGAATCGTGAAGCACTCAGGCTTCAAAGCCGACACGCCGGTGACCGGGAACCATGCGCCGGAAGCATGAGTCAAAGCGCTCTTGGCCGTGCATCCCGGCGCCAGAGGCACCACAGGGTTGGTGATTCCATTGGAGGTCGAGTAATAGATGCTTCCGATTGAACCAGAGTAGTCGATGATGCTGTAGGGCTGGCCGCTCTGCAACACAGTCACGCCGATCAGCGACCACCCGTCAATGACCTTGCCTTCGAGGGAATGCTGTGCGGCGAAGTTGGGAAGCTGGTAGTCGTAGTTGAAGTTGATCACATGGGTGCGGTCGAAATCGGACGAGCCGTAGCCGCTGCGCAGGTTCAGTGGGTTGTCGCCGTTGTAGAAGAGGCCCAGACCGCTCTGCTCGTCGAGCGAATGCGACCAGGTATAGGACGCGCCCACCTGGATGCCGTGGCTCATACGCTTGTCGACGTGCGCCTGGAGCGCGTTGTAGGCGTCGATGCCGGCGGCCTTGTATGAGATGGATTCCGCCGCGTAGCCGATATAAGGAACGCGAAGATCCACGTTGCCGCCCTCGAAGTTGGCCAGATACGGCTGGCCAGTGGGCAGGTTGAGGGATGTGCAGGACCCATAGACTTCAGGGTCACATCCGGTTGGACCCTGGACGTTGTAGCCGTAGCTGTAGGTTTGCGCGTAGGCACCACCCGCAAGGGTGGGGCTAGCCTTGGAAGCAATCTTCGGCTGATTGAAGGGCACCGGGACAATCTGATGACGGCCCAGGTTGCCCACGTATCCGACTTCAATCGCCACGTCGTTCCGCGGCTGCCATTGGATGTCCAGAGTGTAGTTCATCGTATACGGCAGCTTGTTGGCGCGATCATAAACACCTAGGGAGACAGGCTGGCCGTTGTGGATCACGTTCGCATTGGTCGTGCCGGTGTTCACGATGCTGTAGGCATTCGGAAGGTAGCTGCTCAGATCCGAGGCCTTGGGATTGCTCGGCGCAGGCAGCGCCTGGGTGCCGTAAGGATTTTCGAGATTGCCCTCAGCCGCGTCGCCTCCTCCTCCGCCACCGCACGTCGGCAGGTAGCCATCGTAGTAGAACAGCGATGCCGACGGGCAGGTGGTGGCATTGACAAAGGGTAGCTGCTGATTGACGCCGAAGGGACCACCGGTCACCGAACCGATAGCGTAGCCCGGCGAGAGATAAGTGAACAGTTCGCCGCGATCGTAGTAGATGCCGCCGCCTGCGCGGACCACCACTTTGCTGTGGAACATCTCCGGCTGCCACGCCGCGCCCACGCGGGGACCGATGCCCCACTGGCGGCCCGTCAGAGTCGTGGGGCTCACGCCCTTGGTGCCGTTGGCGTTGTTGCCAGCGATGATCAACCCCGGATTGTCGATGGTGTCGGAGCCGACGTTGTAGCTGTAGCGGCTGGGATCGAAGTTGAAGATGCGGCCGTATTTCTCCGTTAGGCCGCCGTCCCAGTCATAGCGAACGCCTGCAGTGAGGGAAATCGTCGGTGTGATCTGGTACTTGTCCTGAACGTAAGTGCCGAGTTGATTGGCGCGATAGTAGCGGCTGGCGTCGCCTTGCAGGAACGAAGTCACATAGAAGCCCGATGACGAACTGCCAGGCAGAACATAGCCCTGCAACATCTGGCTGAAGTCGTCCGTGGCCACCGTGCCCATGCCGGTGCGCTTGTCGATGGTGTTCAGTTGGGTGTAGGTATAGGTCCCGCCAAAGCTGACCGTGTGCTTGCCGAGAATCCAGATCGCGTTGCCCGAAGGAGCCAGACGATTCTGGAAGACGCCGGTGTTGGCAGACTGCGATTCCGCGTTGGGGCCGATATTCAGGACCGCCTGGGAGGGAATTCCGGCCGGCTGATTATGACCCAGCACGTTGTAAATGGAAACACCAGGAAAGTAACTCGATCCAA
>Ga0224528_1000156_pt1 | contig 55971 bp, 35 predicted proteins | sample CBST25metaG_2_FD_179888 | JGI IMG/M metagenome (GOLD analysis project Ga0224528, IMG submission 179888) | Peat soil microbial communities from Stordalen Mire, Sweden - C.B.S.T25 | ecosystem: Environmental > Terrestrial > Soil > Wetlands > Peat | place: Sweden: Norrbotten County, Stordalen Mire...
CTCATTGACCGCCGGCCGGATGCGCGCATCCGGCCGGCGGTCAATGAGATGGAGTTGCATCCGCACTTTCAGCAACCGGAACTCTTTGATTTTTGCCTGGCCAACGGAATTCGCCCGATTGGCTTTTGCCCGCTGGGTTCGCCGGGACGGCCCGAGCGTGATCGCACGCCCGAGGACACCTCGCCCATCGACGATCCGGTGATCCGTGGGATTGCAGCCAGGCACGGCGTGCATCCTTCGGCAGTATGCCTGAAGTGGGCAGTGCAGCGCGGACAAATTCCGATACCGTTTTCAGTCAATCACTATCGCCAGAATCTTGAGGCGGTGGTAAGCGATCCGCTGACCGGCGACGAGATGTGGGCGATTGCGGGCATCGACCGCAACTGCCGGCTCATCAAGGGACAGGTCTTCCTGTGGAAGCCGGAGCAGAGTTGGGAAGATCTGTGGGATATGGATGGCGTGATATCACAGTAAGCACGGGCAGCGACAGAGGACGAAGGGGCGAACGGCCGGTGGCGCAAACCGGATGTGGAAGGGTACGGCTCAACAAGCAGCTGTGAAGCTCGCGGATTCTGCTGTCTTAAAAGGCCGCGGGGTTGCCAAAGGACAAAGGAACGTGAGAGAGCCATGCGGGCAGATTGTGGAGGCCGCGTTGCCGGCGCTTCGGCGTGGGGCGATCGCGTGATTGTCTACCCCATCTCCGGCTTTACGGCTCCTGGGTGACCTCGATCTGGCTGATGGAGGAGTTGGTGGAGCGGCTGGTTCGCTGGAATCTTCACCTGGCCGACATCATCACCCACAGTTTCCCACTGGACATGGCCGATGAGGCGTACGCGCTGATGTCTTCGGGGAAGAGCTGCGAAGTGGCAGTTTGTCAGGATGAGGAACGGGAGTAGCAGGCACCGACCGAATGCGCGAAGACACGAGCCTTTGAACGAAGAAGGGGCTCAAGAAGCGCGCGAGACCGTGACTTACCCGTTTCCTCGTTCAGGGCACGCCAAGGTCAAAAGTTGTCCTTCGAGCTCGGCTGCAAGATGGAGCAGGCTCATATGGATCGTCGAAGATTCTTGATGTCAAGCGGGGCACTGACGCTCGGTGCTTTCGCGCCGCGCGTTCCGTGTATTGCGGCTGAGCTGGCCGGTTCTGAATCGTTTCGGTGGAACCCGGGCGGTTTGCTCTTCTCTTTTGAGATCGCTTCCGGCAGATTGCGACAGAAACGCATAGTCCCCGCCGATGCGATTCCGCCCGGAGCGGACTCTTCCTCGGGCGTCGAAGTCGCGTTTCAATGCAGTGGAGAGAACTCTCCCGATCAAGGCATGAAGTCGGGCGCCGGCCAGCCGGGGACGCGACTGCTCTTTGGGGGGCGGCGCGAGGAGCAAGGTCCACTCGGCAAGCGACTGGTGTGTCTGCATTCGGACTCTCTGTTGAATCTGAAGGTCGAGTCGGTCTACGAAGCCTTCGAGGGGGTTCGCGTCGTAAGGCGTCATTCGCGGGTCACCAATACCGGCAACAGGCGGGTGGGGATCGAGTTCCTCAGCTCGGCCATGCTGCACGGGCTTGGCCAGCCGCAGAACTTCGACCGCGAACTGCGGATTCATCTTGCCGTGAACAGTTGGATGGCCGAGGGACAATGGCACACCCTCCGTCCGTCGGAACTGGGATTCGTGGAGAACGAGCGAACAAGCTGGTCCGCGGCGCAAGCAGGAAGCGTTGGCAGTTGGTCGTCGGAGCGGTATCTGCCCATGGCGATGGTTGAAAACGTCGCGCTGGGCCTGACCTGGTTCTGGCAGATCGAGCATAACGGCTCGTGGCATTGGGAGATCTCGAATGTGTCGGCGCGCGACAATTATGCCGACGATGTCTATGCGTATCTCGGCGGCCCGGACGATCTCCATTCCGCCGCATGGAAAGGCCTGAAGCCCGGTGAGAAGTACGAGACCGTTCCTGTCGCGATCGGCTGCGTACGCGGCGGATTCTCCGAGGCCGTCGAGGAATTGACACGGTACCGGCGCATTGCCTGCGCGAAGCCGCATCCCGGCAATGCCCGTTGTCCGGTGATCTTCAACGATTTCATGAATTGCCTGTGGGGCGATCCGACCGAAAGCAAGGAACTGCCGTTGATCGCCGCCGCGGCGAAGGCGGGTTGCGAGTACTTTGTCATCGATGCCGGATGGTATGCCGACGTCAATGAGGACTGGAGTCAGACCATCGGCTCGTGGCAGCCCTCCTCCACCCGCTGGCCACGGGGCCTCAAGTTCGTCCTGGACCAGATCAGGCAAGCCGGCATGGTTCCGGGACTCTGGCTCGAGCCGGAGGTTGCAGGGGCAAAGTCGCTTCTGGCTCAGAAGCCGGACGACTGGTTCTTCATGCGCCACGGCAAGAGGGTTTTGAAAAACTCGCGGCTGTTGCTCGATTTCCGCAATCCTGCGGTGCGGACTTATCTCGACCAAGTGATCGCACGGCTGGTGAACGACTACGGCGTGGGCTACATCAAGATGGACTACAACGTCGATTCGCTGCAAGGAACCGAACTCAACGCGGACAGCTTCGGACAGGGCCTGCTTGAGCACAATCGCGCCCACCTTGCATGGATCGACAGCATGATGGCCCGCTATCCCGATCTCATTGTCGAGAACTGTGGCAGCGGCGGTGGACGCATGGACTATGCAATGCTCAGCCGGCTCCAGATACAGTCAATGACAGACCAGGAAGACTATCTGAAGCTGCCGGCGATTCTGGTAGGGGCCTCGGCGGCCGTGCTGCCGGAGCAACTGGCCATCTGGTCCTACCCAGTGCCGAACTCGGACCCTGATGCCGCCAGCTTTAACATGGTCACAGCGGCGATGTGCCGCATTCACCAGAGCGGCCGTCTCGACCTGCTTTCGGCCGATGCGTGGAAGCAGGTAGCCGAGGGCATCCGCGTGTATAAGGAGATCGTTCGCGAGCACATTCCCGAAACGATTCCTTTCTATCCACTTGGATTGTCAGATGTGACCAATGCCGAGGCGGCGCTAGCCCTTGGCATGAGATCTGCGCAGCAGAGACTCCTGGGAGTGTGGAGAGTCGATGGACCCGCAACCATCGAGATTCCCTGGGCCTACGGGGACGCGAGACTGCGTTATCCCAGGGATCTGGGAATTCGGACTGCCGTCGCCGGCGGCCGTCTGCAGGTTGAGTTTCCGCGAAAGCGGATGGCTTGCCTGCTCTCGGCTTAGGGCTGGCGAATTGTCGCGGCGGGAGTAACACCTTTCTTCAACAGCAGGTTGCCGTACTTGCGCAGTTCGCCTGTGATCACAATCGCGAAGGCGCCCTTCGCGCGCTCGTAGAAGGCGAAGCGATCGATACGCTCCAGCTTCGGATCGCCCGCCACGTGCTTGCGGATCACCGCGCGATAGTCGGCCTCGACCTCCGGATCGAGAGTGTCGCCAGCCGTCACAGCCATCATGGTCAGCGGCGTGGCGTAGGAGTCCAACTCGAAGAGCGGCAGAATGCCGTCGAGCAGTTGAGCCACCGTGAGCCCATCGGCGCGCAGCACCTGAGACCCGATCGAATGACCGGGAAAATGCGCGTCGGCGAGAATAATCTCGTCACCATGCCCCATGCGCGCCAGCACCGCCAGCAAATCCGGGCTGATTACTTGCGAAATTCCTTTCAACATCTCTTGCTCCTTGTTCAAAAAAATTGTCCGAAAATAAGGCTCAACCGCGTCCCCACGATTTTCACATGGCAAACCCGGAAGGCATACGCCATCACGGCCAGGTACCCGGCAATCGGCGTCTGGTGGGCGCTCTTTCGAAGAAATCGATACAGTAAGCGAAAACTGGATCGATAACGATGTACCTCTCGGATGGTGTTCCCGTCAACCCCGCTTCCATTTGAGTAGCGAATTGACACTGCGTTGGGATGGTAGAGAAAGAAGGAGTTCCCGGACAGCATCAAGACCGGGGTGAGACCTGTGTGTCTTAAGCCCAGGCCAGGGGTTTCGCGTCACTGTTCCTTATCACAGAACCGTTGCGGAATGGAATACTGAGCGGGGAGCCAGGCGATCCCAGCTCCGCGGTTGGCATGGTTCTGTTCGCGAGCGGCGCAGGCTCACTCCGGCGATGCGCGTTTGCATGAAATTGCTCCAACGAGAGCGCCTAGGTCGCAGGGCGAGGTTTTCTGAACGGACGGTCCTTCAGGTCGACAACGGCCACCACCCGGGCTGCCGTTACTCGCTCAGGACGGTGGCCGAGAGTAGGAGTGAGAGACCGTATCGCTATACAAATAAATAGGTTGCAATCCAATCTGGCCAGCCGCAGAAAGCAATAAAGAAGTACTTGACAACAGGCGCAGCATGTGATGATAATTCCCTGCCATCGAGTGTTTAACGTTAAAGGTATCGATGCAATCGCAGAGAAAGAGGAGACAGATGCTTAAACTGAAGAACAGTTTACTGTTCTTGTCTTTGTTCGCCAGCTTCGCAATCAGCGTTCTAGCGCCCACTGTCCATGCACAGACGCTCGCGTCTGCGGCGTCACTGTCGGGTGTGGTTGCCGATCCCACCGGAGCGCGCGTCCCCAACGCCAATGTCACACTAACCAGCCCCGAGAACGGAATTAAGCGCGACTTTAAGGCGGATGCTGAAGGATCCTTCTCCTTCTCGCTGGTGCCGCCGGGGATCTATACCCTGACCGTGCAGGCTCCTGGATTCAAGACCTTCAAACAGCAGAAGATCACGCTGGAGGTTGGCCAGTCGGCCACCTTGGCCGTCTCGCTGACCATAGGCGCAACCGAGGAAATCCTGGTGACCACGGCGCCTCCCCTGCTGCAAACCGACAATGCCAACATCGGCGCGGAGATTTCGTCCGAGCAGGTCACGCAACTACCGCTCAATCTCCGGAATGTATTCAGCTTTGTGGAGTTGAACTCCTCGGTCAACAATGCGTCGCAACAACAGTCCATTGCCGTTAACGGCGAACAAGGGACGGCCGACCAGGATATCTCGTTCTTCAACTTCGGCGGCGGTTTTTTTGGAACCACGGCATTCCTTTTGGATGGCCTGTGGGACACGAGCGAAGGCTGGGGAGGCGTGATCTACGTTCCATCCCCGGACAACGTTCAGGAGTTCAAGGTTCAGCAGAACTCCTTTACCGCGCAATACGGATGGAGCACAGGCAACGTCGTCAACGTAGTGACGAAGTCGGGCGGCAGCAACCTGCACGGCGACGCCTATGAGTATTTGCGCAATGGCGACCTTGACGCGAACAACTACTTCAACAATCTCTCCGGCAACGCGCGCCCGAACTCTCACCGCAATCAGTTCGGCGCAGCTGTTGGCGGTCCCGTCTACATCCCGAAGGTTTACGAGCAGCGGAAGAAGACCTTCTTCTTCTTTAACTACGAAGGCCACAGGGACAAAACCGCGCTGACGGCCTCGCTTGGGACGGTGCCCGTCACGGCCTTCCGCGGCGGGGATTTCTCGGCGCTGCTCGGCGCCCAGACAGGGACGGATGCGTTGGGCCGTCCGATTCTGGCGAGCCAGATTTACGATCCCTTCACGACCAGGCAGGTCACTGCGACGAGCGGCCCCAACGCGGGAAAAACCGTATGGATTCGCGATCCTATCTCCGCCAATGACCTGACCAAGTCTACCCATGGCATCAATTCCGTGGGCCAGGCCCTGGTGAACTACTACCCGAAGCAGATCAACAGCAGCCTGACCAACAACTGGGACGCATCGGGGATTGCCAACGACACGTCCAACGAAAACAGCGGCAGGATCGACGACAACATCAGTGACAAGACTCGAATTTACGGACGCTACTCGTACAAAAGCGAATCCAAAGGCGAATCTCCGGCTTACTACGGGGCGAGCGATCCAGCTGGTCCGGGCCAGACCAATCCCAACAATCGCTGGAATATCGCCTTCGGCGCCAGCCAGGTCTTCACCCCGACCTTTACCATGAGCATCAACCTGGGCGGGATGAAATGGGTGGAAGGCAACGTGATGCAGAGCGCTGGCTTCAAGTCCTCGTCCATCGGCCTGCCTTCGTTCATCGACACCAACTCACCGGAATTCCCAGTGATCACCGCGACCAGCTATGAATCGGAAGGGCCTTTAAACGGCGCCGGCCAAGGCGCGTTCCCGCGCGCCTCCTCCAGCGGGTCCGTGGATTTCGTGAAGGTGCTGAATGCACATCAACTCTCCTTCGGATACATGGGAGTCGCGGTCGACGAGAACGGCGGCAGGTACCATTTGACGCCATTCAAATTCAGCAATATCCTCACCGCCGGTCCGGACCCCAGCGATGTAACCTCGGGCACAGGCGACTCGATTGCCTCGATGATGCTCGGCACACCCTACTATGGTCAGACCGGTATCTCGACACTTCCGATTACCCGTACCTGGTTTCACGGAATCTACGTGCAGGACGATTGGAAGGCGACCAAGAAACTCACACTGAATGCCGGAATCCGGTGGGAGCTTCAGATCCCGGTGACGGAGCGCCACAACCGGCAGGCGTGGTTTAACTACTCGGCCGTCAATCCCATCAGTTCTTCTGTGGGTGCCAGCTACACGGGCGAACTGGAGTTTGCCTCGTCGAACACCAGAGACCTGTTCAATCCCGACTACAAGGACGTCGCTCCGCGAATCGGGTTTACTTATCAGGCATTTCCGAAGCTGGTTGTGCGCGGCGGCATTGGCGTCTTCTATCCACCCAGCTTCAGGGGAACCGGCCCCACGCCCGGATTCAGCTCCGACACTCCGTATGTGCCGACCACATCGGATGGCTACACGCCGGCAAACACCCTGAGCACTGCCTTCTCCACGGGCCTCGTGCCGGTGACGGGCAGCGCCGGCGGCGCCTTGACAAATGTTGGGTACGCCGTCACCGCCGTCTCGCGTGACCGGAAGAGTTTTTATGTTGGCCAATGGATGCTCGGACTCCAATACGCTCCGACGCCAAAAGATGCGCTTGACGTCACCTACGTTGGAAACCGCGGCGTCCATGTGATCGCAAGCGGCCTCAATCTGAACCAACTGGATACCAAATTCTTGTCGTTGGGCGACGCTCTGACCACGCAGGTGACGAACCCGTTCTATGGCGTTATCACCGCCAGCGGCTGCAATCTGGACGAGCCCACCATTTCGGAAGGTCAACTGCTGAGACCGCATCCGGAGTTCTGCGACATCAGCGAGCAGAATGCCCCGGCGGGCGATTCGTATTACCACGCCTTGGACGTGAACTACACGCACCGGGTGTCGCAAGGTTTGACGGTGATGGCTTCCTACACCTTCTCGAAGTTCCTCGACGATGTCGGCGGGTCGACCGACTGGGCCAGCACCAGTGGTTCCGATACCATTCGCAACGTCTACAACCTCGGCGCCGAGAAGAGTGTCGATGCCACCGACACTCCGCAGAGCTTTGTCGTCAGCTACGTCTACGAACTTCCCGTAGGAAAGGGCAAGAAGTTCGGCGCCGGGATGAACGGAGCCGTAGACGCAGTGCTCGGCGGTTGGCAGACCTCCGGAGCGGTCACGGTGAAGGAGGGCTTCCCTCTTGCCATCGGAAGCTCGGGAAATGGCCTGACCTACTTCGGCGCGGGCCAGCATGTGGATGTGGTGGGCGATGTCCACGTCTCGGACAACAACCGGCTGCATTGGTTCAACACTGGGGCATTCAACACTGCTGCTCCCTGGACCCTGGGCAACGCGCCGAGGTATTTCAGCAATCTGCGCTCCCCAGGCTACGCAAATTGGGATTTGAGCATTCAGAAGTTCTTCCCAATCTGGAAAGAATTTATGCGTGGGCAGTTCCGCGTGGACATGTACAACGCACTGAATCACACCAACTACTTTGCCCCGAATACGACAATGGGCGGAGGTTTCGGTACGATTACCGAGGCCTGGGCCCCCAGACAGATGCAAGGGGTGCTTAAACTGATTTGGTGAAGCATCTACACAAATGGATCGCCGCGATCTGCCCCGCTCTCGTGCTGTGGCCGGTGCTGGGCGTGGCGGTCCCCCAACAACCCGCGGATCTTGAATCCCTCCTGGCCTCGGCGCATCAAGCCCAGGCCAGGGGAGATTTTGCTGCAGCGGCCGGGTACTATCGCACGGCTGTGACCCTGCAGCCCGATCTTGCCGAGTTGCGCGCCAACCTTGGCCTCATGGACTACCAGAATGGGAACCATGAAGAGGCGCTAGCTTCCTTTCAGCAGGCGATCCGCCTGAACCCCCGTCTATTTGTCCCTCAGTTCTTCCTGGGGCTTGAGAATCTGCGGCTCAGGCGGTTTCAGGAAGCGACCCTTTGCCTCAAACGAGCCGCGCTCATCAAGCCGGGCGATGTTCAGGTGCAGTTGGCGCTCGGCAGAGCCTACGCGGCTCTTGGCGAGACGCGGCTGGCCATCGCTCCGCTTTCCCAGGCCGCACACTTGGATTCTGGCAACGGCGAGGCATGGTTTCATCTGGGGGTAGCGTATCTGGAACAAGTCGAGGTTGACGCGCGCCTTATTCTGGAGCGGCATAAGGACACAGGGTATTTTTATGCCCTCGTGGCGGATAGTTACGCAGACCAGCATGCGTTCGCTCGAGCGGCGGAGGCGTACAAGACAGCTACTGGATTCCAGGCGCTTCCCGCGGGGGTTCATGCGTCGTACGGTTTCGTGCTTCTGAACCAGCACGATCTTCAAGGGTCAGAGCGCGAATTCAACGCTGAGCTCAAGTTGAATCCGGGTTTGCTTTTGGCGAGACTCGGTGTTGCCAGGCTGCGAATCGAGCAAGGCGGTGTGGCGAAGGCCGTCAGGCTGATCCTGGAGATATGGAAAGCCGATGAAGGTTTCTTGCGTGCCAACGCTTCACAGCTGAACGGAGTAACTCCGCGGGCCAACATGGGTGAGTTGCGGCGGGCTGTGCAGGAGCGCATTGCAGCCGGAGAAACGGACAAAGAACTTCTCTCTGTCCTCATCGACAAAGATGCTGACGGAGGAGAGAATGCGGCGTCGTCTGCGCGGGCCCTTGCAATGGACCGCTCGAAGCTGCTCCGCGGAAATCCAATCATCGATGGGAGGGCCGCGTATGCGAACGGGCATTATGGTGTATGCAGCGACTTGCTCGGCGCCCAGCTTCAGGTTCTCCAGGAGAAAGATCTGAGGATGTTGGCAGCCTGTTCCTATTTTTCGGGGAAATACGAAGCCGCTTTTGCCGTCGGTCAGAAACTGGCGCTCGGCACGCCAACCGAGGCCGAGGGGATGTACTGGGAGACAAAGTCGGGGCAACGTCTGGCCGCCGAGGCGCTGGCCCATGCAAGCGCCGTCGACTCGAACTCACCAAGACTGCACATTTTGCTCGGAGACGTGTACCGCGAGCGATGGCAGTATCAGGAAGCGGAGCTGGAGTATCGCAGGGCTTTGACACTCTTGCCCGGCGACCCGGGAGCCTTGCTGGGGTTGAGCCTGACTTTGATTGCCAACTCCGAGCTTAACGAGGCTCAAAAGCTAACAGAAGAAGCGTTGAAGACGAATCCAGACGACCCGGAGATGGACTCCGTCATGGGAGAGGTCCTTTGCGCGCTGCAACATTTCTCAGGGGCGGAGCCGTATCTCAAGAAGGCCCTGAAAGGCAAGCCAGAGCTGCTCTCACACGTTCATGCACTGCTCGGCAGAGTGTATTCGGAGACAGGCCATACGCAGGAAGCGATCACGGAGCTAACCGCGGGGCTAGCAGATGACAGAGACGGCACGGTCCATTATCAGCTCGGCCGACTCTACCTCAAGATAGGCGATAAAGAGTCCGCGAAACAAGCCCTGGGAGTCTCCGAACGAATGCAACGCGAAAGACTGGCCAGGTCAGTCCGTGTGATCCCGCAAGAGGAACCGGATAGCATGCCTCACTAAGACGTTGTTGCATGGATCGGGTGAGATCCGAGCCATCGTCTTCTCAGCGAGTTTACGCGGCGATGTTCAGACGGCGGACGGAGCCGGGGTTGCCCGCGTCGAGCATTCGATTGAGGACGGCAACGCCGACCGCCGATTCGACCTCCCGGCCAGAGAAGCTTCGCGCTCGCAGGCGAGGACCGATGAATGCCTTGTATCGGCCCATCGCGGTTTCGACCAGGGCGCGTTGGCCGTAGCCAGTCTCTTCTTGTCAGCCCCGTCGTCCGCGAATTGCAATCGATAGAATGTGCCGGTCTCGCTGCGATGGGTTGTGCTCGGCCTCGACACTGAGTACCGCTGTCACATGGGGCGGGATAATCACTTTAACATCTTCTCCGTGTCCAGCCACCACTTCGTAGGTTGGTATTCCAGCATAAGCGCCGTCGGCTGTGACGCTGGCGATTGTCGTCTCGATCTGATCCAGCAGCGGCGCAACTTGCGAAGGGTCTCCAACATTGTTCCCGGTCAGGGTCGAAGCCATGATCATTCCGGTGTCGGCGTTCACGGCCAGGCGTGGCTTTTTCCAAGGGCGACGCGCCTTTGCGCCATGCTTCTCCTGAAGCCGTTCACCGGCGCCGAAGACTTTCAGCCCGGTGCTATCGATCACTAGGTGGATCGGCTCATCAGGCAGGAAACAGCCCTTGGCCATTGACTCCATGGCGCTCGCCCTTCGGCTCAAGGTGCTGTGGTCAGGCGTGCTGAGTGGCACATCCAGCAGAAGCCATCAGTCCCTCGATTTGACGCAACGCCAGGTGGAATGCCAAGCGCAGCGTCATGCCCGTCTCGATTGCAAGTCTGGAATAGACGGATTGCCCGCCGGCGGGTCTTCCGACGTGGTGCCCGCCAACCATCAAGCACCTCTGGAATCACCCATAATGTCACACTGCCTCGACGCCGAAGACCTGCATCGTACTCCGCGAATTCTTCACCCGAAACTTCATCTTTGGAATGTGGTGGCGCCGCGGGGCGTAACGTTTACCGGCATCGATCTCTCGCCTGAGATCTTGGTGAACTGCCAGGCGAGCCTGCGTCGCTGGCAGTCTCAAGCCGCTCTCTTTCTAGGCAATGCCGAGAGCCTGGCCTTTGCTGATGAGAGCTTCGACGTAGTGTTCCGTGTGGGCGGCATCAATTTTTTCAGCAATCGCTCCAAGGCTATTCGAGAGATGATCCGTGTGGCGAAGCCGGGATCGAAGATTCTGATTGCCGACGAGACTGAGGAGCACGTGCAAGCGATGTATGAGAAAGGGCCCATCACCAGTCTCTTTTGCAAGGACCGCAAAGAGCCCGTGATTGCCCCGATCGACCTCGTCCCGTCGGAAATGTTGGAGACCCACCTGTAGCTTTTGAAACCAATGGGGGAGAACAGGTTTTTCGCGCTTACATTCCGCAAGCGATGGATGAACGACGAACGTTTGAAGCCGGAGATGATGGCGGTTGAAACGTGTCGCTAGTTGACCCCAACTCGTTACAGTTTTCCAAGTTCTTGGGCATCTTGTGGCTACTCGACCCTATGCCACGTCTTCGCCCTTAAAGTAACCGAGCCTAGCGGGGTAAGAGAGAGGCTCATCACATCGCGGGTTTTAAGCGAGTTTTCTGTTCCGTTGCTCCCGGAATGCCGTTCTCTACCTAGCCCTCAACTTCGGCTTTGAGAGATTCCACGTGGCCCTGACCCCCAATGGAACAGTCCATTCCTTCGAGCTTGGAATCGTAACAAACCCTCCCAAGCCCGTTGCCCGTGCAAGCGTTGCTTCGAGACGGAGGAGTTTTCGGGTTTTGGGTCGGTGATGCGTGGGCCCTCTTAGCTGGTCCGGACGGTGTCTTTGCGAAGGTGCCAGTAAACGGAATAGCGTTGATGATGCAGGTCGAATAAAGGCCGAACGACAATTCCATCTGCCGGACCGGCACTCTTCATCTTGAACGCGGGCGTTTCGCCGGGGAGTGGGTCGAGCCAGTCGGCGGGATTGCTGGAAGTGCTGACGATATCGGGAACCTGCGCAGCCGCGATTCTCAGGAAGGCATCCTTGTCGCCCACGTCGCAGCCGGGCATTTCATCCTTGCCGAGTTCCCCGGCCAGCAATACGGGACCATGGAATACAGAGACCATCGAGGAGTCGTCCCTGGCTCGCTCCAGTCGCAGCCCCGCGGGAAGTGTAAGGTCGATCACATCACCGGCTTTCCATTGCCGCTTTAACGAGACATAGCTTCCGGGCCTTGCTTCCATATTCTGCGGCTTCCCGTTGATCTTTACTACAACCGTTTTGGCGACCCACGCGGGGATTCGCAAATTGAGAGTCAGGGCGATGGCTCCGAGTTTGACCATCGTCAGACGTACTCGATCACTTCGCGTGATGTCCCCTTCCTGCCGCAGAACCATCCCGGCTTCCTGCCAGGTGAGCTCAGATGGGATATATAGGTTGACCCAGAGCGAATCATCCTTGCGAAAGTAAATGCCTTCGTTGTAACGCGCGGTGTTTTCAATGCCCGTGCCCATGCAACAGAAGCTGCCGTTAAGATAGGTACGAAAGCCTCCACGGAACGGCGTGAAGTAGGTCATGGCACCCGAATCGGGCGCCACGGACGCCACCACGTGGTTGTACAGCGCACGCTCGTAGTAGTCGGCATAATCCGCACGGGGGGCGCGCTCGAAAAGCCTTGCGGTCAGCTTAAGCATGTTGTGGGTGTTACACGTTTCGGCCGTTGTGGGGGGCAATGCCTTCTGATCATCGATTGACGGGCCGACCTCCACGCCGGGTTTGTCGAACCATTCTTTGAATGAGTTACCTCCGTTGGCGAACGAGTGCTTTTGCACAACCCGTAGCCAGAAGTTCTCGGACGCTATCAATTCCTCCGGGTCGCCATTGGCGTTCGCGCAGTTGGCCAAGCCCACTGCCTGCGCGATGTGCGTATTGGCATGCAAGCCTCCCAGCCGGTCCTCTCCCTCGGCAAGCGGGCCAACGAACCATACGCGGTTGAACATGCGGGCGGCCTCAAGGTGCCGGGGATCGTTGGTGATTTTGAAAAGTTCCGCCAGAGCGTCACTCATCGCGCCAAATTCGTTTTGCGGATTGCAGCTGCCGTCCGTGCGGAACATCTTTTCAATCTGCGCCGCATTGAGCCCCGCAAGGCGTTTCTCAAAGTAGTCGGCCATCTTCGTGGCCACGTCGAGCGCCTGTTTGTTGCCAACGTAAGAGTGGGCGTCCAGGAGGCCCGACATGATCTTCTGGATCGTGTAATAGGGCACCACGATGCCCTCGGCATTGACCCCCGGCTTGCCCTCAAGCTGGTCAAAGGCATCCGTGGAAAAGGCGGCCAAGTAACCATTCATGTTCAGAGCATCCTGACATTTGGCGAGCTCTCGCACAAGATAGTTGACTCGCTCGCGAAAAACGGTGTCGCCCGTAGCCGCCGCCATGCGCGAAGCGGCTGACAAATAGTGCCCTGTCATGTGCCCTCGGAGAAATCCGCTATCCCAGCCGTCGTAGCCGCCCCGTATGCCTTCTTGTTGGGGGAATTTGGCCAAAGCGCGATAGGGGTAAAGCAACCTATCGGGATCATAAGACGCAAGCACGCCTTTGCGATGCAGCTCCTGCCGCGTGTAAAACGGACTTCCCGGCAGCAAGCGCACCTGATTTGCCAAGAAGGCACGCGCCGCATCAACTGGAGCAGAACCTGCGGCACTCGGCGCGGTAGTCACAAGTTTGCCGAAGGCCCGCGCGGCATAATACGCCGGCAGCCCCGCGATGGTGGCTTTGAGCATGGAACGTCGGGTGAAGGACATATGGAAGCCTTTGGTCGAATGAGAGCGTTGAGGCATAGTCGCCATTTTAGAACCAAAGCAGGTCTAGATGGAGCCGAAAAGGACCGAGGGCCGGGTCCACGCCAACGTGGAGTGGCCCTTCCGCGCCTGAAGCGCGTGTTTGGATTTATCAAGGTCCGTTTCAAGTCGTTGGTCCGTGCAAAACAAAGCCTCGCAGAGAACCATTCCGACGGACGACTGTCTAGCCGAAGCTCTTGAACTATGGCGTGCCCAATCTCACTACCACGCAGAGAGCGACTGGGTCTTCGCCCGTGTGAATTCGGGTGGACGCATGCCATATTGGGAAAAACCAATCATGCGGAAGATCATCGGCCCCTTCGCGATCAACCTCGGGATCAGTGGTCGATTAGGTTGGCATACGTTCCGCCACAGGTATTCGACATTGTTGCGCGCAACGGGTGCTGATATCAAGGTAATGCAGGAACCTCTTCGCAATGCCTCCGCGAGGGCGACGCAGGACACGTACGCTCAAGCGATCACCTACATAAAGCGAAGGGCTCAGACCAAGGTTGTGCGGCTCCTGACCGGTTCTGTGGCGATAAGGATGTTTGAACGATCAAAGGCCGATATGGTCCAGCAGCTTATGCTGCCAAGGAGTAGAAGAGCTGTGCAGGGGGTTGTTCCACGCTGTCGTTTTCATTTGCCCTTTCCTGATCATGTGCATGAGTTCGATTCCGGAGAGAAGGATGCGGGCGCAGCGAAAATCCTTGAAGCCGAGTATCGGTCTGGATCGGCGTTTAATGGCACGGTGGTCTTGCTCGAGGATGTTGTTCAGGTATTTGACCTGGCGCGCGACGATCCTTTTCCCTCGTCCGGCATTCATGGCTTCAAGAACCGCTACGTTCGAGCCACTCTTATCGAGGGTCACTTTCTCTGCTGTCCTGTTCCTCTCGATTGCCTGTTCGAAGAACCTGCGTGCCGCGGCCTTGTCGCGATGCGCCCGCAGCAAGAAATCAACGGTGTCGGCTGCCTTGTCGACGGCACGGTACAAATACTTCCACTCGCCCTTAGCCTCGATGTATGTCTCGCCCATGCGCCAACTCCTCCCGGCCTCGCGCTTGGAGCGCCGGAAGTTCTTCCCCAGGACGGGCAACAATCTGATCGCCCAACGGTGCACGGTCGAGTGATCGACAGAAATCCCACGCTCGGCCATTATTTCCTCCAGATTCCGAAGGCTCAACGGATAGGTGCTATACCAGCGCACACAAAGCAGGATCCCCCCAAGAGGGTAATGCGAGCGCTTTAATACCTTTGCGACTACTGGATTCAACGTCTGTCTCATCGCTCTCCACACCTCGTTTGTCAGTGCAGAGGGTGGCAAAATCGCTCTATTGCGACAGAGCCTCCGATAATGGCTCTATCATTTTATCGTTAACTGGACTAGCGTTTTGCAGCTATATCAAGGCGATGTCTCGATTTGATTGACAAAATCCACTCTCGTGAGCTAGCCTCGTATCCGATTCAGTTATCGTTAACGACCGCAGGAGTTTTTGTGGAATCTTCCGTCCTGCCATTCCTACCAGTACCGGATTCGGTCGATCCAGCGCAGGTTCCCCAGCGCAAGCTGGGGAGTGGCGCCAGTATGCCTGCCGTCGGTCTGGGCACCTTTGGTTCCGATCATGTGGCTGCGCAAACGGTTGCCGATGCCGTCTATGATGCGGTTCGCAGTGGGTATCGACATGTTGACTGCGCTTCTGTATACGGCAACGAAGCTGAGATCGGCGGAAGTTTCGCGAAGTTGTTTGCCGAAGGGCTGCGCCGCGAGGATCTTTGGGTTACGTCCAAGGTATGGAATGATTGCCACGACGACGTGATCGGCTCCTGTCAGCGCTCGCTCGCCGACCTGCGCTTAGAATATCTCGATCTCTATCTGGTGCACTGGCCTTTTCCCAATCATCACCCCACGGGCTGCGATGTCAGTATGCGCAATCCTCATGCCGTGCCCTACATCCATGAGAATTACATGCGCACCTGGCGGCAGATGGAAGAGTTGGTGGACCGTGGCCTGGTGCGGCATATCGGCACCTCGAATATGACCATTCCGAAGCTGGATCTATTGCTGCGCGATGCGCGCATCCAGCCGTCTGTGAACGAAATGGAATTGCATCCGCATTTCCAACAACCGGAGATGTTTGCTTATCTGAAGGAGCGGTGCATTGAGCCGATCGGCTATTCTCCGATCGGTTCTCCGGCCCGCCCCGAGCGCGACCGCACACCTGAAGATACGTCGCCAACGGAAGATCCCGTGATCCGCGCAATCGCCGAGCAGCACGGTGTACATCCTGCGGTGATCTGCCTCCAATGGGCCGTGCAGCGCGGCCAAACTCCGATTCCGTTTTCGACGACGCGGCGCAACTATCTGGCCAATCTGCGTGCATCCTTCAGCAATCCACTGACTGACGCGGAGATGAAGGAGATAGCCGGGATTGATCGCAATTGCCGCCTCATCAAGGGGCAGGTTTTTCTTTGGAAAGACAACCAGAGTTGGGAAGACCTTTGGGATGGCAACGGTGTTGTGACGCCGGCGTAGCAGTCCGCACGGGCGAGCCGCCACCCAAAGCATGGAGAGTACAGTCATGAGCAGAACGATGAAGGCAGCCTATCTGCCTGGCAACAGCACGGTGGAAATACGCGAAGTTGCAGTACCAGCGCCGGGACATGGCGAAGTGCTGTTGGAAGTGAAGGCATCGACCATCTGCGGGTCAGATATCCGCTGTATCTATCACGAGCACCTGGGCAAGGGACCGGAAGGATATCAGGGCGTCATCGCCGGCCACGAACCTTCAGGCCTGGTTGTCGAGGCGGGCCCGGGATGCCGTCGCTTCAAGCCGGGAGACCGCGCGGTTGTGTATCACATATCCGGTTGCGGAGTCTGCAATGACTGCCGCCGGGGCTATATGATCTCGTGCACTGACCCCACCTATCGCCGTGCTTATGGATGGCAGCGCGACGGCGGCATGGCCGAGTACATGGTGGCGGAAGAGAAGGACCTTATTCTGCTTCCCGAGTCGCTTACCTATGCGGATGGTGCGCAAGTGGCGTGCGGCTTTGGCACCGTGTATGAGGGACTGGAGAAGATCGGCATCTGTGGCAATGACGATGTGTTGATCACCGGCCTTGGTCCGGTGGGGCTTGCTGCCGGTGCACTCTGCCGTAAACTGGGAGCCAACCGCATCATCGGCATTGATATCAGCCAGGAGCGCATGGACCTGGCTTTGAAGCTCGGGCTTTGCGATCATGTGCTGGCTTCTTCAGAGAACAATGTTGCGCAGGTTCTTGACCTCACCAATGGCAAGGGCGTGGAACGCTCCGTGGATTGCTCCGCCAATGCGCAGGCGCGCGCCACAGCCATTCGCGCTACGCGCAAGTGGGGCAAGATGGTCATGATCGGCGAGGGCGGAACGGTCAGCTTCAATCCTTCGCCCGACATCATTCATGACCAGAAGACCATCTATGGATCGTGGGTTACTTCGACCTGGCTGATGGAAGAACTGGTCGAGCGCCTGGTGCGCTGGAACCTGCATCCGGAAGAGATCATCACTCACCGCTTTGCCCTCGATCAGGCTGCAGAGGCATATGCGCTCATGGCCTCGGGGCGTTGCGGCAAAGTGGCTGTTTGTCCTGGAAAGGATTAGCCGTGGCCAATGCTTCTTTGCCAATCAACAGCGGCGATCAGGACGAGCACGCGCCCATCTTTCCAGCGCACGGCATGACCGCGTTTCTGCTGGTCACGGGGCTCTTCTTTCTTTGGGGAATACCCAATAACCTGAACGACGTTCTGATCCGTCAGTTCATGAAGTCCTTCGAGATCACCCGCCTGCAGGCAGGATTGGTACAGTCCTCCTTCTATACCGGGTACTTTCTCTTTTCCGTTCCCGCGGCCCTGGTGATGCGCAAGCGCGGATACAAGTTCGGCTTGATCACCGGGCTGCTGCTCTATAGCGTAGGCACGTTTCTGTTTTTGCCTGCTGCCTATGCGCGCAGCTATTCCATCTTCCTGCTGGCGCTCTTCGTCCTCGCCAGTGGGCTTGGCTTTTTGGAGACCGGCGCCAATCCGCTGATTGCGCAAATGGGCGACCCGGAGAGCGCGGTGCGCCGCCTCAACTTCTCGCAGGCCTTCAATCCACTGGGCGCTATCACCGGCGTGTTGATCGGCACCTTCTTCATCTTCTCGGGCATTGAGTTGTCCCCTGGCGACATCGCACGCATGCGCCTCGCTGGCACCTACGATGCCTACCTGCAGAGCGAGACCATGCGCATCATCGCTCCCTATCTGGTGCTGGGCGTGGTGGTGCTGTTCTGGGCATTGCTCATCGCGCGCACCAACTTTCCTGCTGTGGCTGAAGAGCAGTCCCGCGTGGATATCACGCCGCGGGGCGGTTATCGACAGTTGCTCAACTATCCCCATTTCCTTCTTGCCGTGGTGGCTCAGTTTTGTTACGTGGGAGCGCAGGTGGGCACCTGGAGCTACTTTATTCAATACGTGCAGGACTACACGCATCAACCGGAACGCATCGCAGGCTATTTCCTCACCGGAACGCTGGTGGGTTTTGGCGTGGGCCGTTTTGCGTCGAGTCAATTGATGCGGTTGATTCCAGCACATCGGCTGATGGGCCTCTTCGCTTTGACGAACGTCGCTCTGGTGGCTGTCGGAATATTCTTTCCCGGTTGGGTTGGTCTGTGGTCCATCTTTCTCACCAGCTTCTTCATGTCACTGATGTTCCCCACCATCTTCGCTCTGGGGCTGGAGGGGCTGGGAAGAAACACCAAGTCCGCAGCGTCGATTCTGGTGATGGCTATCATCGGTGGAGCGGTATTTACGCCGCTGATGGGGTTGCTCTTTCAGGCTGCGCATAGCATGGCGATCGCTATGCTCATTCCGCTGCTCTGCTACATTGTCGTTGCCTGCTTCGCCTTTTGGGGATGCAGGCTCAAGCCGCGCGCATTCCGCGACAAGCAGCAAATCGAGGAGCAGGCATGAGTCAGTCCATCACGCCCGAGTGGGAGAAGACACTACTCGCGCGACTCCCACTTTTTGGCCATCGCAATTGGATCGTGGTGGTCGATGCGGCATATCCCTTGCAATCGAACCCCGGCATTGAAACCATCGTGTGCAGCGAGTCGCAGATCGAAGTGGCTCGCAGCGTGATGGAGTCCATTGCCGCATCTGCGCATGTCCGCACCACTATCTACACCGACGCGGAATTGGCGTATTTGCAGGAAGAGAATGCGCCGGGCATCGAGCACTTTCGCCGGCAACTCTCCGAATTGCTGCAACAGCAACCAGTGTGCCAGGTTTCTCACGAAGAGATCATCGGCAAGTTGGATAAAGCGGCCACACTCTTTCGGGTTCTTGTAGTGAAGACCAATATGGTGCTTCCCTATACGTCTGTCTTTTTCGAATTGGATTGCGGCTATTGGAATGCCGATGCGGAGCAGAAGCTGCGCGCGGCCATGCAAGCTGCAAACACGCCCTGAAATGCCACGTTGCCTGGCGTTCTCCCCATGCGCCTGCATGGTACAGAAAGGATCATGATGAATCGTCGAAATATGTTGCAGTGGATCGGTGGTGCTTGTTCGGCCGTTGCCTTGACTAAATTTGGCGTGGCCCAAAACTCCGCGGTTCTTTTTGAAGGCACCCGGCGGTCGTTGCAGCGGTACAGCATTCCAGACTGGTTCAGGGATGCGAAGTTCGGCATCTGGTCGCATTGGGGGCCGCAGTCCGCCATCGAAGCAGGCGATTGGTATGCCCGCAATATGTACATTCAGGGCCAGCAGCAGTACAACTATCACCTCGAGCACTATGGCCATCCGAGCAAGGTCGGCTACAAGGATCTGGTCAATGACTGGAAGGCCGCGCGTTGGGACCCCGAACATCTCATGAGTCTCTACAAGAAGGCAGGAGCAAAGTACTTCGTCAGCATGGGTGTGCATCACGACAACTTCGATTTATGGAATTCCAAGTACACCCGCTGGAATTCGGTGAAGATGGGACCCAAGAAAGATGTTGTGGGCATGTGGCGCGATGCGGCACGCAAGCAAGGCCTTCGTTTCGGAGTCAGCGAACATCTGTGGATCAGCTATAAGTGGTTCGCAGTGAGCCATGGTTTTGATAAGACGGGTCCGCTGGCCGGGGTGCCCTACGATGGGGTCGATCCAAAGTTCGAGGACCTGTATCACGATGCCGATTGCGCTCGCCTGGTGGACAATCTCGATTGGAATGACGACGACATTCCCGAGGCGTGGAAGAAACATTATCTGGATCGCATGACGGACCTGATCGACAATTATCAACCCGACCTGCTCTACACCGACGGCCACTTGCCCTTTGAAGATTACGGCCTGAAGATGGTCTCGCATCTCTACGACGTGAGCGCACAACGCAACGGCAGGGTGGAAGCGGTGTACAACAGCAAGAACAGCACCGACTGCGCCATCGGAACCTGCCTGCTCGATCACGAACGCGGTGTCGCCGATGTTATCGCCAAGAATCCATGGCAGACTGACACCTGCATCGGCGAATGGCACTATCGCCGCGGCGCCAAGTACAAGAGCGCCAAAACGGTGATCGACCTGCTGGTCGATATTGTCAGCAAGAACGGCAACCTGTTGCTGAACTTCCCGCTGCCCAATTCCGGAGAGTTGGATCCCGAAGAGGTCAAGGTGCTGGAGGGAATCACCGATTGGATGGCGATCAACAGCGAAGGCATCTACTCTTCTCGCCCGTGGAAGATCTATGGCGAGGGTCCGTCAACCGAGACCAAAATCGCCACCGGAAACTTCAACGAAGATAAGCAGAAAGCCTTGGGGAACGCCGATGTCCGCTTTACGGTGAAAGATGGCAGAATCTATGCGTTTGTCATGGGATCGTCCGCGCAGGCCACGGTGAAAGCGCTTGGATTGGCCTGTCCGCAGCAGCCCGGCAAGATTCGCCAGGTATCGCTGCTTGGCTACAACGGCGCACTCCATTGGAAACAAACCGACGACGCTCTGCAGGTCACATTACCCCAGGAAACGACCTCCGGGATCGGAGTGACACTGAAGGTCGAACTCGTTTAGCACACATGATTATGGAACAATCATCGTCGCCAGAGTCTGAAGGATACGGAGAGGCATTTCATCTCCGTATCCTTATTGAGTCTGCTGCAGAGAGAAGAAAGAGAGAGAGCATGATGCGGATCAGGCTGGCCATTTGTACGGGAATTGGCATACTGGCGACTGCTACTGCAGCAATCGCTGCGACAAGCGCACCGTCCTTTCAAGTGGAACGCGTGAGTGCCGGGCTGGTGATGCACCATGATGGCGAGACGATGCAGGTGAGCGTCTGTGGTACCGGCGTGCTGCATGTTGTGGCTGGTCCGGGCAATCCACAATCTGCTTCGCCCTCCACGCCGTGGATAACTCGTCCCTGCGTGCCCGCCGCCTTTGATTTCTCATTGAACGAGAAAGAAGCTACGCTTCGCACTGAGCAATTGCAGGTGACAATTCGTCTGGATACAGGCCAGCTCTACTTCCGCAACGCCAAGAACGACCTGCTGCTCTTTGAGTCAGATCGCCGTCCGCGCGAATACACTTCAGATACCGTAAACGGAGAAAAGGTCTACCACGTGAGTGACCGCTTCCAGCCGTCGCCCACGGAGGGATTCTACGGCCTGGGACAGCATCAAAGCGGCGTCTTCAACTACCGCGGTAGCGTCGTTGAGATGGCTCAGGCCAATACGGACGTTGCCGTGCCTCTGCTGGTGTCCTCGAACGGGTATGGCATTCTTTGGAACACCGCCTCGAAGTCCTGGTTCGATAATCGATTTGCCTCTGAACTCAAGTTGAGAACAGAAGCGGCTGACGCGATTGATTACTACTTTCTCTATGGCCCTGAGGTTGACCAGATCGTTCATCAGTATCGGGAACTCACCGGACATGCTCCTCTCTTTGGCAAGTGGGCGTACGGCTTTGTTCAGTCCAAGGACCGCTACCGCTCGGCAAAGGACCTGCTCACTGTCGCCGCCGAATATCGCGACCAGCATGTACCACTCGATTTCATTGTTCAGGATTGGTTTTGGTGGAGGCTCCAGGGAGATCCGGAGTATTCAGAGGAGTACCTTAAGCCTCAACCGGATGTTCCCGAGGCGCTGCGCAAATTGCATGAGGAACACGTCCACGCGATGATTTCGGTGTGGGCGGTAACCGATGCCAAGTCGAAGACCTATGCCGAATTGAAGGCAAGGAACCTGCTGATCCCTGGCACGACCGATTACGATGCCACCAACCCAGCGGCGCGTGAATTCTACTGGAACAACCTCATCGGCAAAGTGTTTGCGCAGGGGTGGGATGGCTTCTGGCTCGACAGTTCCGAGCCTGAATGTTGCAATGGCTACAGCGACGCTACGCTCGACGATCGGCAGCTTTCCATCGGCAACGGCGCACGGTACACGAATGTGTTTCCACTGATGCATACGGGGAACATCTACGATCACTGGCGTGCAACAACCGACAAGAAGCGCGTGTTCATTCTCACTCGCTCTGCCTTCCTTGGCCAGCAGCGTAATGCGACTACGGTATGGTCCGGCGACGTCCTCGGCACCTTTGCGACCTTTCGCAAACAGATTCCGGCGGGCTTGAATTTCGAAGTATCCGGGATCCCTTACTGGACCACCGACATTGCAGGGTATGGCTGGCCCTGGGAACGCGACACGCGCGATCCCGCTTACCAGGAACTCTACACGCGGTGGTTTCAGTTCGGCGTCTTCTGCCCAGTCTTCCGCACGCACGGTCACCGGGTGAACGACACGAACGAGATCTTTTCGTATGGCGCGCAGACGCCCACACTCATCGCATACGACAAACTGCGCTACCGCTTGATGCCCTATATTTACTCGCTCGCCTGGCGCGTGACCAACGAAGATTACACCATGATGCGGCCGCTCATCATGGATTGGCGCACGGATGAGAAGGTGCGAGAGATAGGCGATCAATTCATGTTCGGCCCCTCGATCCTGGTCAACCCCGTAACCCAGGAAGGCGCCACGAGCAGGTCTGTATACCTTCCCGCTTCGGACGGTTGGTACGATTTCTGGACAGGTGAGAAGCTGCCCGGAGACACCCGCATGGTCGCACCGGCGCCGCTCGATCGCATTCCTTTGTATGTAAGGGCAGGCTCGATTCTTCCGATGGGACCGGAGGTCGAGTATGCGAGCGAGAAGAGTTCCGAACCCATAACGCTTCGCGTCTATCGTGGAGCGGATGCAAGCTTCAACCTTTACGAGGACGAGGGCGATACCTACGACTATGAGAAAGGCGCGCATTCCATCATTCCCGTTCGCTGGAACGAGGCAACAGCGACGCTGACCATCGGCGCCCGCGAGGGAAATTATCCCGGAATGCCTTCGACGCGCAGTTTCCGCATCGTCCTGGTGGGGAAAGATCAAGGTGCGGGATCGGCAATGGACGGAACAGGAAATATCTTGCAGTACAACGGTTCCGCGGTCAGCGTGGTTCTTCGTTGATCGTTGCGGAATCGTACCGCGGCCCTGGTGGGCGCGGAACTGAACTGCTGTTTATGGACGATATGAGGGTCCACGATGTGAATCGGGTTTTGGGCTTGACGATCAACTGTCAAACTGCCCGGCACGTAATTGCGCCATGAAATCAATCTCACGGCACTTCATCATGCTTCTTGCCATAGTTCCCGCAACGTACGCTGCGGGTGAACACGAAATCTCCATCTACGTGAGCCCTGCAGGACAGGCCACCAACCCTGGAACGAAGGCCCGACCGGTTGCGACTCTGGAAGCCGCGCAAAAGCTGGCTCGCGGCCAAAAAGCCTTGGGCAACGTGACCGTGTGGCTTCGTGGAGGCACTTACTACCTGCCTGAAACGTTGCTTTTCACGCCTCAGGACTCCGGGACCGAGAAGGCGCCCGTGACCTATGCCGCCTATGAAAAAGAAACGCCTGTCCTAAGTGGCGGAACCAAACTCAATCTGGTCTGGACGCCGTACAGGGACGGCATCATGATGGCGCATGTACCGGTGGGGCTGCATACGGATCAACTCTTCGTGAATGGAAGCCGGCAGATCCTTGCGCGCTATCCCAACTACGACCCCTCTGCGGTATATTTCAACGGTTGGTCTCCGGATGCCTTCAGTCATGACAGGGCGGCCCGATGGAGCGATCCTCGTGGAGGGATTATTCACGCTATGCACCCGAGCCTGTGGGGCGATGTTCATTATGTCATCACGGGCAAAGATGCTCAGGGCAATGTAACGTATGAGGGTGGGTGGCAGAACAATCGCCGCATGGGGATGCATCCGCATTACCGTTTTGTGGAGAACATCTTCGAGGAACTCGATGCGCCCGGCGAGTGGTTCCTGAATGAAAAGACCTCGATGTTGTACTACTACCCGCCAGCCGGCCTCGATTTGAAGAACGCCACCGTCGAGGCTGTCCGGCTGCGTCACCTGATTGAGTTGCGCGGAGACGAGGGCAAGCCGGTACGATGGATTAACTTCCGCGGGCTCACCTTCCGGCATGCGGCGCGGACTTTCATGGACAACAAGGAACCGCTGCTGCGCAGCGATTGGACCGTGTATCGCGGCGGGGCCATTCTGCTGACCAATGCGGAGGATTGCGCGTTCGAAGAACTGTTCATCGATCAGGTGGGCGGAAACGCCATCTTCATCAATAAATACAATCGCAGAATCGCCATTCGGCGCGCGCACATCGCAGATGCCGGTGCCAACGGCGTGGCCTTCGTAGGAAACCCGAAAGCGGTACGAAGTCCGCTCTTCGAATACAACGAAACACAGTCGATCAAGGATATCGATCTTTTGCCTGGGCCGAAGACCAAAGATTATCCCGCCGATTGCACCCTGGAGGATTCGCTGATCGAACGTACGGGGCGTGTCGAGAAACAAACTGCACCGGTTGAGATATCCATGGCGCAAGACATTACTATCCGGCATAACTCGATCTACGATGTTCCGCGAGCGGGAATCAACGTGTCCGAGGGAACATGGGGCGGACATGTGATCGAGTACAACGACATCTTTGACACGGTGAAGGAGACGGGAGATCACGGCTCGTTCAATTCCTGGGGCCGCGATCGTTACTGGAACCTGAGAGACATCGCCGCGGACACGGTCGCCTCCGGGCGGTATCGCGAACTGCCGCGTCTCGATGCCGTCAAGCCGATCATCCTGCGGAATAATCGCTGGCGCTGCGATCATGGATGGGATATCGATCTGGATGATGGTTCCAGCAATTACCGCATCTATAACAACCTGATGCTGAATGGCGGGATCAAACTGCGCGAGGGTTATTTCCGCGTTGTCGAAAACAATGTCATGGTCAACAACTCCTTTCATCCTCACGTATGGTTCAAGGGAAGCGAGGATATCTTTCGCCGCAACATTGTTTTCAAGCCGTATCAACCGATCCGTGTTCCGCAGCCATGGGGAGCCGAAGTCGACTACAACCTGATGCACATGGCAGGACTGAAAGATGCGCGTCCCGCATTGACGCTGCAACAGCAGAGCGGCAGAGACAACCACTCGCTTGAAGCCGACGCGCATTTCGTGGACCCGGCAAACGGCGACTACGGGGTGCGAGAGGATTCTCCGGCGCTGCGCCTTGGCTTTCAGAACTTTCCGATGGATCAATTCGGAGTGCAGTGGCCGCCGCTGAAGCAGATCGCGCGCACCCCGGAACTTCCTCGCCTGAAGGCGGCACAAGTGACGCAGCCTGAATCAACGCGCAATCCCCGGCCGGCGGAATGGATGGGCGCCACGGTCAAGAACATAGTCGGCATGGGAGAGATTTCCGCGTCCGGACTCCCCGGAGAGATTGGAGTCCTGGTCGTGGAGGTACCGCCCGCTAGCCGCGCGGCCACTGCCGGACTGCGCGTGGGAGACGTGATCCTGAAGATCGCCGGCAAGCCAAGCGATTCGCTGGCGGCTCTGCAACAAATCACAGCGGCTCCGCCAGCCACCGGCCGCGTGCGCATCACCATTTGGCGGCAGCAGAAGGAAACCAATCTCGAGGTCGAAGCGCCGGTGCGTTAGCGCCTGCCCGCGCTTCGCTCAACAACGAACGCGGGCTCAGCAAGTTTGTCTGCCGTGTTCTGCGCGATAACATATTCGAGGTGCCCACTTATTTACTGCCGATTGGCACTCATGGCAATTAATTGTGCGCACCCATCCGTCATGACTCTTGGCCCGCCGCTGGCTCAGAAGGCCGCAGCTTCACCTGTTTGCTCGCGATCGTCAATTTGGCCGATAGTGATTCCTCACCATCCCCACCCTGATTCACTGCTTCGATCCGGATCTCGCCGGCATTCTTCATGCTCTGGACAATGATTTGAGCGAGGCCATTGTAGAGCGACCGCTTCGATCCTTTATCGCTTTCCTGACAGTTGGGATTTCCGTTCCCGACGCCAATGAGCATGCCAGTTCCCCATACCCTGAACGCAATCAAGTCGTCGGCATCCGGCACTGTGCGGCCTTGGCCGTCAAGCGCTTCCACTTTCAGCACTGCCACATCCTCGCCGTCGGCTAAAATCTCCGTGCGATCCGCCGTTAACCGAAGGGAGGTCACCGGTCCGGTCGTCTCTCGCTTTTCGATCAAAACAATCTTACCGTTCTTTATACCGCGCGCTTCGATCACGCCAGGCTGGTACTTGACCTTCCATTCCAGATGGCTCAGATGCGGAACCTTCTGGATGCCGGCAGACACGCCATTCACCAGCAGTTCCACTTCGTCCAGGTTGGAATACACCCAGACCGGAATGTCAACGCCTTCCTTGCCGTGCCAGTTCCAATGCGGAAAGAGATGCAGCGATGCTTCCGGGCGCCACCATGCCTTGTAGTAATAAAAGTAGTCCTTCGGGAATCCACACAGGTCAACAATGCCAAAGTTGGAACTGATCGACGGCCAACCGAATGGGCTAGGTTCACCGCGATAGTCGAAGCCTGTCCAGGCGAATCCGCCCGCCGTCCAATCCCGCTCTCCGTAAAACTTCCACCATAACTCCGGATGCTCCCAGATGCCGTGATAGGAATCGACCACATTGTGTTGCCGATCGGTGGTGTACTCGCCGCGCGTGCTTACCGCGCTCGACGTCTCCGAGCCGAAGATCGGGCGCGTCGGATTGTCCTTATGGAAAGCATCGGGAAACTCCAGATGATAGTTGAATCCGACCACATCCACCGCGTCGGAGATCCCCTTGCGGTTGTCGGCGTTGACGGCGGCAGACACCGCGCGCGTGGGGTCCAGTTCGTGGCACTTGTGCACCATGGTGGCTGCAATGGCCGCACCTTGCTCGGCCATCGGTCCCTGAAGCTGGTTTTCCTCATTGCCGATGGACCACAGGATAACTGAAGGCGAATTGCGGTAGCGCTTGACCATCGCTTCCAGTTGCGCAAGGCCACTGGGATTGGAACTCGCCTGTCGTGTCTCGCACATCAGCATGACGCCCATGTGGTCGCAGGCCTCCACCCACTCTGGCGTGGGCATGTTGTGCGAAGTGCGCACCGCGTTACAGCCCATCTGCCGGAGCACGCCCAGCCGGAAGTATTGCAACCGGTCAGGCAACGCGGCTCCGACGCCTGCGTGGTCCTGGTGATTGCAGGTGCCTTGAATCTTGAGAGATTTGCCGTTGAGGAAGAATCCCTTTCGCGCATCGAATTGCACTGAGCGCACACCGAAGGTCACGCGCTCGGCATCGCGCACCGCGCCGTTCACTGAGGCCATGACGATAGCCGTGTATAGATGGGGTTCCTCGACTGACCAGAGCGCTGGATTCGAGAGTTGCGCGCTTGCGCTGAAACGTGCTGAACCATCCGCATCGATCTTCTGCGCGGGGGCCTCGGCTTTCGCAACGGTTTGACCGGAGGCATCGAGAATCTGCCAGGTTACAAGCGCCCCTTCAGCTTGTCTGCTTTCGTTTTCGACAATCGTGTCTAGGGTCAGCGTGGCTGAACCGCCGGAGAGCAACGAACGTATGGTGCCCTCCCATCTTCCCAGGTGCAGAGCATCCATCTTGTTGAGCCACACATGCCGATAGATGCCGGCGCCCTCGTAGAACCAACCATCGCCATAGCGGGCATCGACGCGCACTGCAATAGAATTCTTCGCGCCGTAGCTCAGAAAATCCGTCAGATCGAAGCGGAACGGCACGTAGCCATTTTCATTGTTACCAATGAAACATCCGTTGACAAACACCTGCACATCGCGGAAAACCCCATCAAACTCAATCCATATGCGCCGTCCCCGGTCGTTGGCCGGAATATCAAACTCGCGCCGGTACCAACCCACGCTGGTCTCGGGATATCGTCTGCCCAGCGGCTTGTAGCCATGCGACCGCAACTGACTGTCTCCGCTGCCCGCATCGTCATGGACAAAGGGAAGCTCGACTGCCCAGTCGTGAGGCAGATCGAGAAGGCGCCATTTGGAGTCATCAAAGCCGGCCTTGGCAAACGAAAACTCGCCAGTCTTTGAAAAATCGCTTTGACCAAAGCCGAATCCAAGGTCTTTCACCGGGTCGTTGCCGTCGCCCAGGACAAACTTCCAGCCAAAATCGAAGAGGAGTTGCTCGCGCGGAAGCACGGCAAGACCTGCCTCCGCCTCGCCTCCAGGCATATTGCCTTCATGAAACGCGATAGCGCGAGCCCAGGCCGGGCGGGTTGCCAGACAGGTAGCGGAGAATGCCAATCCGGACGAAATCAGATCACGACGGGATATTCGCTGCATTGTGCCTCGATTAGTTGCATGGAATTTGTGGTGCGAATCAAACATTTGAATTCTCACTGCCCTGGTTCTGACGGGGCGGCCAATCATAGCGTGCGGATCTTTCCTTTCTCCGCCCTTCATCGTGATTGGTTGCTCTGCGATGCGTCGCGATGCGCGGATGGACGATTCATGATCGGCTAAACGGGCGGCCCTTTACGATGCCTACGCCTTCCCGTATGGTGACAAGCTGACCTGCGGCAAGCGCAGGGTACTTCTCGACAAGGCCGAGGGGCCAATGAATCTCAATATCGACAGTTGTCGCAGCGCCCAGGCCGAAGTGCAGACGGGGATCGCTGGCGGAAAGATAACTGGATTGACTGAGTACCTCCTGCGCCTGCACCCTGCCGCCGTAGCGAGCCAGGACGCGCGCTCCGATGGCGCTGCGGTTGCTCTTCACTCCCTCAAGACGAATCTTGATCCAGTGGTTGCCCGCAGGAGCGTCGTTGCGCAACAACGAAGGCGGCTCATTTACGTTCATGATCAGGACATCCATGTCGCCATCGTTGTCGAAGTCACCAAGGGCAAGGCCGCGGCCGCAGTGGCGGGCAGCTATACCGGGACCGGCTTCCGAACCCACTTCAGCGAACGTACCGTCGCCCCGGTTGCGGAAAAGGACGCGCGGCGTGCGCAGCGCATACCTGGGCGAGACGCGATCCAACTCCGGATAGACGGAGCCGGTCGAGATGAGGATGTCAGGATAGCCGTCGTTATCCAGGTCGACCAAACCTGCGCCGAAGCATGTGTAGCGTGTTTCGTTGTTGAGACCGGCCGGAGTCGCCCGGTCATCGAAGTTGCCCTTGCCGTCGTTCCAGTAGATGCCCGTGGCCTGATTCAAAAAGTGGGTCTTGACCAGATCTATGTGCCCGTCCAGATTGTAGTCGCCTATCCCCAGGCCCATGCCACCCATCTGGTGCCCGTCGGCACTGAGCGCGACGCCACGAATCAGGGCCTCTTCGCGAAAGGTCCCGTCGTGGTTGTTCAACAAGAACAAGGATGGCGACGTGTCACACGCGACGACGATATCCGGCCATCCGTCCTCATCCGCGTCGAAACTGGCCGCAGTGAGGCAGTATGATCCGCGAAAACCCGCGACTCCGGACTCCTTCGACACGTCTGTAAAGGTGCCGTTGCCATTGTTGCGATAGAGATAGTTCTGAGCATTGGGCAGGCCTGTTGGACCGCAGTTGACCGGCACGTTTTCAGCATTGCAGTTGGCTACCGAAAGCGAGGGCCGGGGCGCCGTGGCCAAGTCGATCTCCAGATAGTTGGCGACGAAAAGATCGAGCAGGCCGTCACGGTTGTAATCCACAAAGGTGCAGCCGCTGCTGAAGCGCGTTTTGGGATGAAGCAGACCGGCTTTTTCCGTCACATTGGTGAAGGTGCCGTCGCCGTTGTTGCGATACAGGCGATTCTGGCCGTAGTAGGTGAGGAAGAGATCCTCGAAGCCGTCGTTGTTGTAGTCTCCCACGCAAACGCCCTGCGCCCATCCGATATCGACCAAGCCCGCCTTGACAGTTACGTCCGTGAATGTGCCATCGCGATTGTTCCTGTAAAGACGATTGGTAGCGCTGGCTGGAGTGTTCTCAAGTCTTCGGCTGCTAAGGATGAAGATGTCCATCCATCCGTCGTTGTCGTAGTCGAAGAAGGCACAGCCTGTCGCCATCGACTCGACGATATAGGTGAAGCTATCCTGCTCGCCACATATGGTGGGCTCAGTCAACCCGGCGGCTTGCGCAGCATCCACAAAGCGCGAGAAGGGCGGAAGAGATTTTGCCGATCCCGGCGCGGCGCAGAGTTTGGGGGAGAGCAAGGGGCCGAGGATCGCGGCAGGAATGGTCCGCAGCAATTCGCGGCGGTTCCAGGAGCCAATTGGATTGCTGCTCATCACTGCTGCCACTCTCCAGAAACGGTATTGTCGCCCAGGTTAGCGTGGCGCCTGTCTGGCGACCAGGTTCTTGCGAAGTTCAAGTGCTTCTCTGTTATCAGGAGCGATCTTGAGCGCGCTATCGACAGCTTGCAGTGCGTCGGGTATGCGGGACTCCATGGCCAGGAGGTCGGCCAGCGTAACCCACGCCTGCACATAGCCGGGAGATGCCTTGATCGCCAGCCGGAGTCGCTGCTCGGCGCCAGCCGCGTCGCCATCGCGAGAGTCCAAATAGCCCAGCCGATATTGCGCCAGGGCAAAGGCGGGATCGACCGCGACGGCTTGTTCAAGCGCGCTTCGCTCGTCTTTCGTGTCGTTGAGGTCGCTCAACAGCACTGCCACCTGATAGAGCAGTGTGGCGTTGTCCGGCAGAATGGCGATCGCTTCCCGGTAGAGCGCCACGGCCTTTTGCTTGTCGCCGGCCCGCGCTGCTTCCGCAGCCTGCGTGGACTTCTGCGCAACGATCGTGCGGTCGGATTTCTCCTTCAGTTGTTTCTGGTAGAGAACGAGTTGTTCCTGCGCGGCATCGGTTTCGCCCAGCCTGCGCAGTATCTTGGCCAGTTCGAAGTGGCTCTCGGGCTCAGTCGGGTCAAGCTCGATCGCCTTTTGCAGCTGCTCCTTGGCGCCTGCGTTGTCTTGAAGTTGCTCCAACGTGCAACCGAGATTGAAGCGGGTGCTGTAGCGGTTGGGATCGATCCTTGCCGCCTCCTCCAGGTGCTTGCGCGCGGCGCCAAAGTCGCCGGCAGTACGTTCCAGCACTCCGTTCAAATAAAGAAAATCTGCATCGTGCGGTGCCTGTGCAAGGAGTTTGCGCGCCAGCGGCATTGCAGTCTGGTTTTCCGCATTGAGGACCAGCACTTGCAGATAGACGCGCTGCGCCTCGATATCGCGGGGATTGCGGCGGGCCAATTGCTCTGCGATCTTGTTGGCCTCTTCCAGGCGCACCTGCTTGACGTAGACCGACACAAGCGAAGACGTGAGCGCCGTTGAGTTGAGGTAGATCTTCAACCCTTGAATCAGTGTGCTGGCAGCGTCGTCCAGTTGCCCCGCTCTTCCGTAGGCGGTTGCCAGATCGAGGGTGAGGTTCTCATCGAGCTTCATGCCTGAAAGCTGAGCGATGACGGTCTCATTGTCTCCAGCCGCAAGAAGGATCTTGGCAATTCCATCCAACGCCATCTTGGAGTTGGGGTTGATTCTGAGTGCCGCTTGCCACTCGACGAATGCCTCCTTATCCCGGCCCAGACCGGCCAAGGCTGAGGCGAGCAAAAGATGCGTCTTTTCTTCTTTCGGGGCCAGTTCTACCGAATGCTGAAGGGGGGCAAGGGACTCTTGCAGCTTCCCGGCAGTGTAGAGACTCAACCCCAGGAGATAAGGGAGGAGACGCGAGTTGGGTTCCAGCTTGAGTCCAGCTTGAAAGGCCTGGGCGGCGCATTCGGATTTGTGGTTCTCACCGAACCAGATGCCCAAAGCTGCATAGGCGTCGGCGTCCGAGTGAGAGTGGACTCGCGCCTCCAATGTCGCAGGGCCCGCGCACGATGCCGCCCAAAGAGGCTGTGAGATAGCCAAAGCAACCGCGCCAGTGAAGGCGAGAATCCTCGATCGGCGACCGGCGCAATGCCATCGGTGGAACATACTCTTCAATTCCTCAATCGAGCGATCACGTTGTTGCTCGTCCCACAGTCCGACAACAAGTAAGTGGGGCAACTTCAAGTATCCCCGCCGGGGCCTAGCGTGCATTCGGTCCGCTGAGATCGGCGGAATTCAATTGACGCATGTTCGGTGGTGCGGTTGGGCGATAGACAATCTCCGAAAAGTCGGCAAAATACTGATGATTGGAATCCGTGTGTGCGGCAAAGCCGAGGCGCAGCTTCGGTTCGGATGGCAACTCAAAATGCCGCGCAAGCCGCCATTGCTTCCCGTCGCGCGAGAAGTGCAGGGAGTATTCATTGCCCTTGCGCGCAACGGCCAGATAGACAAAAGGCGATGCTACGGTCTCGGAATTCGCATCGTCCGAGCGCTCCCGCGTCACAACCGTCACCACGGTCGCCTCTTGCAGTGCCGAATTCTCAAAGCAGAGCTTGGCCCAATGCTTGTCGTCTCCGTATGCCACCAATGCGGCCACATCATAAACATCCACCAGTTGCGCCGAGACCTTGGCTTTGAACGTGAAGTCGCCCTCCGGCGCAAACAGTACCATCGGCGCATTCACCACAACGAAGCCGTCGTCAGGCGCATGAAACAGATTGGTGTGGGGCGCGGGCGCAATGCGCAGAACGCCATTGCGCACGCTGACGCTCCCATTCTCCCCATTGACAACAGTCCACTCGCCGGAGAGGTTCGGGAGGCCGATCAGAGCTGTTTTCTGTGCCGCATCCGCGGGTAAAGCAGCAACCTGCGCTGTGGCCAGAGACGCGCCCAGCAGAGCGGTTCCGAACAGAGAGAGAACAAGGGCTTTGAAACCAGTCTTGCAAACGACAGTTCGAACAACGTACATTGCGATTCTCCGAAAGTGGATGTTGCGAGGTTGCGTAATACGGGTACGGTTTTGTCCGTTGCACAACTGCGTGAATCAAGCCCGCACCCTCTTGGGACGATATACGATTAAACGCCTCAGCGGGGCGCTTTGTCTTCAGCGGACAAAACGGAAATCTCTGCCGCACTGGTCAGACCGTTGGCGCCGAGTCCTTTCAAGGCAGTGAAGCGAAAGAACCGTGCGCTGACCGGAGCAAATGGCACTTCCTGAAGCTCGGGATTATTCTGAATGTTCCCAAAACGGCCCGAGTCAATCTCTGTGGTCCAGTCGTGTCCATCCGCACTCGTTTCAAATCGATAGAATTCGACGATGCCATCGTGACTTCCGTCCTCGCGCGGGAGATACGTGAAGCCGGCAATTCGCCGCACACTTCCCATATCCACCGTGATCTGGTGTGGCAACGACTTATCTGCATCGAGGCGAGTTCGCCAAATTGTGGCCGGATTGCCGTCAATCGCATAGGATGCGGGACTGTTGGATTCCTGACTATCCGCGCTCACGACCTTCCAGCCAATCGGCGCCAAGCCGGCGAAGTATTTCGACGTCACCATGCCGAGACGCCCATCCGGAGCCACGCAGGCGGCATACACCTCGCCACCACGCGGAAGAGCGATGGCCGAACGGTAAACCGCAGACTTGGGATTCGGTGCGGTACCATCCAACGTGTAGACCACGGGGAGGCCCTTCGCGCTGCCGATCGTGACTGAGCCGTTGATGTCGCGCTCGGAGATAACCGGTGCCTGAACGAGTTCGGCTTGCTTGAAAAGTCCCATTTCTGCCAACGTCGGCTCAAGTCGCGAGCCCTTGATACGGATGCGCACCTGGTCGGTGGTCACCGCCGAACTCCACCGCAGCAGCCTCTTGTGGCCTACCGTCGTCTGCTCGTCCATGGTCTTCCACGCCGAGCCATTCCACACGTCGACGCCGAAAGATTCGATGCGCTGACCGCGGTGATCCACCGCTTCTTGCAACGAAACAACATCGAAGGTCACAGCCTTCGGCAGTTTCAGCGTCAGCGTGGCAGTCCTTTGTCCAGGAGCGGCTTCCCACCATGTGTCCAGATTTCCATCCAAAGCCAGCGAAGCTCCGTTCGCCTCGTTCGAACTATCTGCGGTGAGTTTGCCGCCAATTGCAAGGTCTTTAGCAAAGGTTTCATCGACCACCTGTGCCATCAGGTGTAATTGCACAAGCTGGTTGTCCGGTATCAACCCGCGCGTGTCCGGCGACAGGTTCAACAGCATGTTGCCGTTGCGACCGACGGAGGTGTAGTAGATATCAATCAGATCTGCGGCACTCCGTAGGTGTTTCTTCGGGTGCCAGAACCAACCGTAGAGGATGGGCTCATTGACTTCCGCCGGATACCACCACAGATAGGAGCCCGGCGTGAGCTTGGAAAGGCTGCCGAGATCCTGGTCCGTCATGTCCGGCCACCTGAAGGTGTCGGGTGATGTGGGCAAGGGAACGACACTCCACTCCGTGGTGCGGCCGATCCCGCTTTCGTTGCCAACCCAGCGTGCGTCCGGCCCTTTGCCGAAGATCATCGCTTGCGGTTGCAAATGCCGGATCAAGTCGTACCATGCGGCGTAATCGTAATCTTCGTGGACACTTGGGTCCGGATTTGCGCCGTCGAACCAGACTTCGCGAATCGGCCCGTACTCAGTCAGCAATTCGTAAAGCTCATTCAGGAAATAACGGTTGTAGTCATCCACCTGGTAATTGAAACTCTTGAAACCAGGGGACGGCTTACGTCCATTGGAAGGGTTTGATTTGAAACTGGCCGGATCGGTCGGAATCGCAGATCGAAGCTTTTCACTTTCGTCTCCGTAGTAGCCCTTGGGATTGGTGGAGTTCGTCCGCAACTGGTAAAGATCGGCGGGAGAAACATAAACTCCCAGTTCCACGCCGTATTTTCTGGCTGCATTGGCAACATCCCGGACCACGCTCCCCTTCCCACCGCGCCACGGGCTGGCCGCAACCGAATGGTCTGAGTAGCGGGTGGGCCATAAGTTAAACCCGTCGTGATGCTTGCAGACGAGCACCACCATCTTGCCGCCAGCCTCTTTGATGGCGCGGACCCATTGGTCGGCATCGAGTTCCGTAGGGTTGAATACCGAGGGATCTTCGCGTCCGGTGCCCCATTCCACGCCTCTGAAGGTATTCGGGCCAAAGTGGATAAAGAAAGTCCGCTCCAGTCGCATCCAAGCTGTCTGGTTGGGACGAGGCAAAACCTTTGCCGCTTTCTCCGCGATCACCGCACTGGAATCGTCTTTGGATATGAACTGGATCGTGGAGTAGTCAATTGGAAGTGGCGAAGCCTCATTGGTGCGCGCAGGCGATTGTCCGTATACCAAGGGAAAGATCAGGACCAACCCCGTCGAAATCATCAATCCAACTCTTATGCTGAGTGTTTTCATTGTCTCCACTACAATTCGGTCTGGTGTGAGTCCCATTGTCCTGTCGCGGGCCGTCCAAGGACAGTTTCGACGCCAGATCCTCCAGTATCAGTCTGCATGGCATCAAGCATGCCCACTCCGTTACGGTTTGTACTCTCCTGCGGCCTCGATCTGGAGCGTCTTCTGCACCGGCAACTTGTCACTTGATCCACCTGCGAGTACACGGACCTTCTCTTTCTCAACACGCCATGCATGACTCGCGGCGTCCCAATAAGCAAGGTCATGCGGCTTGAGTTCGAAGACAACGTTCTTCTCTGCTCCCGGCTCGATGAAAACACGCTCAAAACCCTTAAGCTCGATTTGCGGACGTTCGACGGCGGAACCAAGGTGTTGCACATACATCTGCACGACTTCGTCGCTGGCGCGCGGGCCGGCATTTTTTACCTTCACCGTGACCTCGACCTTGCCGTCGGCGTCAACACCAGGCGCGCTTAGCCGCAGGTTCTCATATGTGAAGGCAGTGTAGCTGAGGCCGTAACCAAAGGCGTAGAGCGGCTTCGCTTTTGCGTACATGTAGGTACGACCGTTGCGAATGTTGTAGTCCATCATGGGTGGCAATTGAGCATCACCCGTGGGCCAGGTTTGGTTCAAGCGGCCGGCCGGCGAGTAGTCGCCAAAGAGCACGTCGGCAAGCCCGTGGCCTTCTTCTTCGCTATTGTGCGTCATGTGCACAATGGCGGGAAGATTCTGTTGACTCCACAAGATCGCGTACGGGAAGCTTGAACGGAGCACCTCGACGGTATGCGGATTGGCGGCGAAGATCTTCTTCACCAGTTCTTCCTGCTCCAGGACAATGGTTTTGCGGTCAACGTCTTCTTTGCCATTCGAGGGCACCGGACACTGGTCCCATCCAGCGTTGCAGGTGGGATGGTTTCCAACCACAACGATGGCGACATCCGCTTTGCGCGCCAGCGTCTGCGCCCCGGCTACATCGGACCCATCGCTAAAGAGCACGTTGGCGCCCTTGGCGGATTCCTTGATGCCTTGCACGATGCTGACGTTAAATGGAGGCGTGCCGCTGTACCAGTCAAGCAGAACCTCATTTGTCCACGGGCCGATCACGGCGATAGTCTTGAGTTTCGTGCGATCAAGCGGGAGAGTATTTTTGTCGTTCCTGAGCAAAACGATCGACTCGTCGGTCGCCTGACGCACGAGTTCCCTGCTGGACTTGCGATCCCAGGGTGGAAGCTGGCCGCTCGACTCGCGCCCAATCTTCGCGTAGGGACCGGCTCCGGCAGGATCCAACTCGCCAAGCCGAAGATGAAGACGCAGTAAGTTTTGCAGCGAGGCGTCCATGTCGGCTTCCGTCAGCAGGCCGTCTTTGAGTGCCTTGGTCAGATCGGGCTTGTATTCATCGAGGAATCGATTGATGCCCGCTTTGACCGCTGCTGCCGATCCCTGTTCTTTATCAGGAAAACTCTTGTGCTCGGTAATCAGCAGTCCAAGAGCGCCGCCGTCGGTGCAGATGATGCCGTCGTTGCCCCATTCCTTAACCATGACATTCTTGAGAACGGGATGAATCATCATCGGCGTACCGTTCCAGGAGTTGTAAGCAGCCATCACGGCGCGGGAGCCGCCCTGCTCAAAGCCCATGCGGAACGGGACAGAATAGTACTCGCGGAAAAGACGCTCGTCGAAATCGGACGAAGAATAGGCGCGGCCATTCTCGTTTTCGTTGGCCAGGAAGTGCTTCATCAGTGAAGCCGCCTGCCAATGCCTGGGGTCGGGACCCTGCATCCCATGGATAAAGGCTACGGACATGGTGCCAACCAGGTAGGGGTCTTCGCCCATCGACTCCTCTGTGCGGCCCCAGCGTGGATCGCGGCTCAGGTCGGCATTGGGAGCGCGCACTACGATTCCGCCGAAATCGTAGACTGGGTTCTGGTAGTAGTAGCGCGCCTCCTCCCCCTCGAGTGCGCCGATCTTCTTCATCACCGCCGTATCCCAGGTTTCGCCCAGGCCCTTTTCCTGGGGAAAGGTCGTGGTAGGCAGCGGCTGCCGGCCACGCGGTCCCCACAGGCCTGGGCCGCCGAGCGCAAGGCCGTGCAGGCCTTCCGCTTCGTCGGACAGCACGAGATTGAGACGCGGAATCTTGGCATGGCCGTCCATGAGTTCGTCCTTTTCATCCAAGGTCAGGCGCTTCAGCAAATCGGCAATGCGCGCATCGTCGCCTAGTTTAGAATCGCGAAATGGATAATCCGTCTGCGCGCTTGCTTTGAGCGCGATCAGCCCAAGAACGAAAAGAAGAAAGAGGAACGATTCCTTGCATCTGCTATGCCGCATGCTTACGATCCTTCCGACTGCCCAGCAAAGGCAGAAGTACTATTCCACAAGATCCACCTGATAAGGGCCGAGTTTCATTTCGGCCTCGTAGGACCGGTGCGAAAGAACACCGTGCGCCTTCGCGCCAACCACGACGTTCTTCTCCTCGTTCGTCGTGTTCACATAGAGCGTTCGTCCATTGACCACCCGTGCGTAAACTCCCTCCGGAGTTTTTGGGCCAGGTTGTATTCCCAGGGGCTCATAGAGGCTGCGGACAATCGGGCCGATGAGCGAGGGTTGCGCGGGAGCCGCCAAGTAAATAGCCTGCCCCTTCCCGTATCTGTTCACCGTGACAGCGGGAGGATGAGCTGGGATATTCGAGAATGTCGCCAGCGTTTGTGCAGCCTGTGGTTCCAGCACCTCGTAGTACCGGATGCTCGCCTTCGCCTTCTCGCCGTGCCATTCGAACTCCGGCAGATCATTGGGCGAATAGAACTCCGCCGTTCGTAGTCCGAATACGTCGTTTAGTCTCCCCGGCAATGGGGTGTCGAACCACTGCCCATGCTCATCCACTTTGGCGGAGAATGCCGTCATCAGGACTGTTCCCCCGCCGCCCACATACTCCCGAAGAGCCTTGGCGCTGGCGGCATCCATCACATAATCGGCAGGCACCAGAACCAGCTTGTAGGCTGAAAGTCTGTCGTGTCCGATGTTGATGATGGCCGTGTCGATATTGTCGCGGAAGAACGGCTCGAAAGCTCCTTGCACCTGCTTCGTATAGGAAGACGTGAAGTATTGAAGCGTGGTATTCGACGGACCATTCGGGTGTGAATCGATAAAAGAATCGAAGGAATAAGCAATGGCGACTTGAGGGCGGATGTAGCGTGGGAATCCGAGTGGCGCAAGTTGCCGGAACTCCGCGGCAATGCCAGCGAATGCCTCAACCTTCCACGAAGGGGTGCCGTCGTGGTCTACCAACCCGAAGATCGCCTGTTCCTCTCCACCCAAGTGAGTATTGAATGTCCATGCCAGAAATCCTTGCCCGCCCATCATAAGCGCGAGGTTTGCGTACATGCGGCTTCGGCCCGGTGTTCCGTAATCGCCTCCATCACTGACGGTGAACTCATTGAACCACATGGGCGTGGCCAAATCTCCCTTTGTCATCAAAGCGGAAAACACTCCACTCACCGGGTCGCCTGGGTAGAAGCCTTCGGCCCCGTAGGACACGTAGGACTTGTAGGTCGCGAGATAATCGAAACCCCTCCGCGGCGCGTAATCCCACAAATTTGAGATCGATGGAAGCTCCGGCATGTTGCGTTGGCGAATCGCATCGAGTTCCTTGAGGCGCGCAACGGAAACGTCCGACCAATACCGGTGGAGATCCAGGTAGCGCTCGGAGGGCCCTGGGCCGTCCGCCAGAGGTATGTCCACATCCTCGAAGCTGTTCAGACGGCGGGACCAGCGCTGTGTTGCCCAGGCCTTATTGAGTTCCTCAACGGTCCCGTACTTCTCTTTGAGCCATGCAATGAACCGCTGCCGATCTGCTTCTGAATACGACATAAATCCGTTTCCGATTTCATTGTCGTAACCGATAGCAATGACTGCAGGATGATGCGCATAGCGTTTCGTCAGCGCGTCCGCAAGATTCTTCACCTCGCGCACATAGTCGGGATCGCTGATGTTATCCATGTAACGTTCGGCAGGTGGAAGGCGCGTGCCATTTTGACTGACAATATCAATGCCAGGGTACGCACGATGCAGCCAGATGGGCGCCGGTGAACCCGGAATATCCAGGATCACTCTGATCCCGTTGGCCTGCATCTTGTCCATCACCTTGTCGAACCATTCAAACTCAAATACTCCTCGCGATGGCTCAAACGAGTCCCACGAAAGGTCTCCCATGCGCACGACGTTGAATCCTGCGTGATGCATGATGGCAATGTCGCGGTCAATTTGCTCAGGTGTGCGATCGATGGGCTGATAACAGGTCCCCACAAAGAGCTGCCCTGGGCCCTGCCAGTTTGGATGCGCAGGACTCTGAGCCACAGTGGCAGCGCTCAACATACTCATGAGGATAAGAGGCAGTACAAACCGCCCGAGTAATATCCCCCCGGCCGCTTGGTCGCTGGCTGGAATGATTGTTTTGCTCATGGACGCCTTTGTAAGCGACATGTCATGTCCCTGGTCTTTCAATTGGCCCCCTGACTGCGTTTCAGCGTGACGAGCACAACGTCATTGCTGTTCATTGGAATCGATAAATCAACCGTACCATCTGAACCGCTTCGCACGGTTTTGTAGGTTTCCGGCAGATCCCGCGTGAGTTCGTTGAGATGCGCGATCTGAGCTGCGGTCAGCTCCCTGGGTGAGCCCATTTCGATGTAGGCGGAGTAAGCATCGTTCGCGCGATATCCGGTGCGATGAACTTCCAATTGGTAAGCGGTATTGGGGGCAAGATGCGCAACGTACAATCGCAAGGGCGCCGCCGGATGATTGACAATGAGCTTTGTATAAAACGATCGATTGCTGACCTTCTGGTCCGGTTGCTCGAACTCCCAAATCACAGCCGCAACATTTCCGTCCTGTGTGGCCAGCATTGCCTGTTGATCGTTCGACTTGAGGCTGTCTCCCTGAAGCGCGTGAAGATACTTGTACGCGAAGAACGCTGGCTTACGAATGCCTTGCGGGTTAAGGAGCCCGAATCCACCTTGAAAGGGCGCCGAAGGCGGTCCCGGCTCTTCGAACAGATCGGTGTACGTCCAGTAACTCATCCCCTGCAGAAATCCTTCACTGGCCGTGAGCTTGGTGAGGATATAGGGCGCGCTGATGTAAGAATCATGCACCGAATCACGTGGCGTATAACTCGTGCTCCACTCGGTAAAGTAGAGCGGCAGTCCCGGAAACGGCGAAGCCGAAATCTGCGCGCGAACGCGCCGCACGTCTCCGACAATCGCGTCGGGAGAAGGATCGAGCTTGGTGTCGCTCTTGCCCTCTTCATCGAGAAAACCGCCTTGAACGCCATACGTATGGGTTGTCACGAAGTCAACGGCGGCGCCGCTCTGTTTCGCATGGGCGAGAAACTCCGGAACCCATGCCGCACCGGCAGTGCTAGGCCCCCCGACGCGCAGTGCAGGGTCAATCGACTTGATCATCTTCGCAGTCAGATCGTAGAGCTCGAAATATGCTTTCTGATCGGCGCCTTCCCAAAAACCGGAGAGGTTAGGCTCGTTCCACACTTCGAAGAACCACGTCCGCACTTCGTCTCTTCCATAGCGCTGCTCGATGTGCCGAATGAACGCTTCGACTAGATTGTGCCAGGCATCCGGTTTAGGGTGCGAGGTGTTGCCGTGCCAATAGAAAACGCTGTTCTCCGATGTGGCAAGCGCCTGCGGTGTAAAACCGAGTTCGACAAACGGCCGGATATGCCGGGCCTGCAAATCGTCATAAAGCTGATCGATCTTCGACCAGTTGTAGACGGTCTTTCCCTCTTCGATTCGCACCGTTCCCAACACGTCGTGAAAAATTGCGTGAAAGCGGATAGAGCGAAAACCGAGTTCGTCCACCGCAAGCTTCAGCTGCGCCTGGCTGTCATCGCGAATCAGCGTGCCAGGAAAATCGGACCCAACCGACAAATCGAAGAAGCGATCCACCGGGCCCGTCGAGTCCTTGATGTCGACAATAATCTGGCGTGTACCTGCCCCAGGCGACTGAGCTGTGAGTGACAAAGCAGAGAAAGTTGTAGAAAGGCCAAGGATGAACATAAAGATCGGCCGCAGCGTTGTTCTAGGCACGGATAATTCAAAGCCTCCATGGAAGTTGGATGACGCTAAGGTTGCGCGCTTGGTTGTCAACTCAAACCGTTGTTGGCCGATTGGCTGCACAGCCCGCACGCAAACTCGGCAACAATTGCAGTCGAGAACCTTTTGGGCCCCGCACAATCGGCGCAATAGGAGTTTGTCGAGCTCGGTAGGTCCCAAGGCAGCCCCCACGATCCGGGAATTGTGACCCGCGCATCCAGTTCGCGCTCGTCCCCTAAACAAATGATTGTGCGATTGGGTAAAGATGGATGCCAAAGAAAATTCGCCAGAGAGACCAGGGCAGAATAGAGAGCCACCGCAGTATCGGGTTGAACATTGGGTTGCATTTTCCTCTAACCAGCATACAGTCGCGACTGGAGAGGACTTGATAGCCTCTTGGCGTCCGATTGCACTCTGCCTGATGATCTCGTGCCTTGGTAACAGTTGAGACAATGACATCCGATTCGCCTTGGAGAGTGTAGGCCGGGACCGCTTTGACACGGGCCCGGCCATTCGCGCTACCAGCTCAACTTTGCTGACAGTTGAAGATACCGCGGTGTGTTGTTTGGCCCACTCGGTCCCTTTTTGATGGTTCCGAAGCTGTCGTCGGTTGGGTCGTTAATGTAGCCTTCGTCCCAGTCTGCGTGATTGAACGCATTGAGGAGATCGACACGAATTTGCAAGCTCGTCTGATTCCCGAGGAAAACCTTGGAGGCCTCGGGAATGCCGAAGTTCTTGGACAGTGCCATGTCGAGTTTGTATCCGCCTGGCTGACGGACGCCAAAGTCGATATTGGCCCTTCCCACTGCGTAGGAAGGGTTCCCGTTCAAGCCCACAGGCGTCCTCACGAATTCAATACTGGAGCAGCCGGCTGCGGTTGCCGCGGGGCTGGGAACAACATCGCCCGTATCTGGGTCCCTGTATCCAACGCAAGGCGTCACGCCACGAATTCTGCTGTAGTTGTGTTTACCGTCTGGAGGCAGAATGGTGTGCTTGACGCCCATCGACTTATTGATAGGCCCGCCGGTGGAAGCCATCTCCCAGTTTCCCGCGGTGTCATAAAGAGGTATTCCCTGTCCACCATTTGATAACCCCGAGCCGCCGTCGTCCGTGGGGCGCCACGCAAATCCGCTGTAGTACGTGTAGAGCGGGCTGATTTCCCAGCCGTTCACGATTGTGTCCACCACCCGGTTTGATCTCGACATCAGAAGCCGGTTCCTCCCGAATGGCAAGATGCCGACCCCCGAAAAGGTAATCGAGTGGTTGACATCGTTTGTCGTGCTAACCTGGCGCGCCGCAACGTTGTTGAGTTGATCAACCCACCCTCCGGAAGTTAACGCCCTTGCATGCGTGTACGTTCCATGGAGCGTCAGGCTTCTCGAAACCTGATGCGACCCAACCGCCTGGAACGAGTTGTACCAAGCCTTTCCGTCGCTGGTGGCTCCGTTCTCTGTAATGTCTCCAAACTCTGGAAACGGCCGAGTGAAGTTGGATTTGGAAAGGGTGGCGGAGTTGTAATAGCTGGTCCCTGCAAATCCGGCGATGCCGATGAAAGGGTTAGATATCTGGCCGGCAGAGCCGTCGCAGAGTTGGCGATTGCCGCCACGCTCCACGTCGCACTGTGCATTCCACTGGGGTGAGATTTGGTTGATGTTGCTCTTTTCGGGGTTGTTTGGAGCGCGATTGCCGACATAGCTGACAGAGAACACATCGCGTCTCGTCGGGGCTATTTCGTACGCCAGACTCCAGGACCAAAAAGCGGGAATGTGGTAGTTCGGATTGTAGTACGAAAATGACTTGCCAAGGTCCTGCAAATAGCCGAGGGACGCCGCGCTTGGCTGAGGGACCACTGGGATGGGGTTGCTGAGGCCCTGCTTGGTCGTAGATGTGTAGGGCGTAAGTCCGTTGTCGAGCGAGTTCGTATAACTGGCCGAGCTGCTGAAGCCGTCCGAACCATTACTCGACTGATCGCTCAGGTAGTTTTCACCGATTCCGCCGCGGACGGACATCTTCTCCGAGATTGCATATGCAAAGCCGAGGCGCGGCTGAATATCCAGCTTGTTCATCTTGTATGCGCCCCTCGATTGGCCATTGACACCGGCGAAAGTCAGTCCACCCTGAAGGTTCGTGTTCGTCCCCAGAGCGGCTGTCCCGGTCGGTATCGACGAGGAAACATCGTTCAAGACACTTGCATTGAACGCCCCGTTCATCTTGTTATGGCGTTCTGTCTCCGGCGTGGTGAAGTCCCAGCGCAAGCCGAGATTCAGAGTCAGTTTCCTGGTTATTTTCCAATCGTCCTGGACCCACGGCGCGAAGTAGTGCTGAGACCAGAACTGGAAGGTGTCCCAGTTCATCGTGCCGGAGTTCGGGTAACCGAGCAGCAAGGAGGCGATGGACATTCCACTTGAATAGCCGGGGGCATCCGGCGAATTCCAGTATTCGTTACTGAAATTCGAGGAAAAGTTGAAGCTGTTGCCGTTGCCCCCCAGTGGGTTGTCCCACTGGCTGAAATTAATGTTGATTCCGGCGCGGACTGTGTGAGCGCCTTTGATATAAGTCAGCGTGGGAAGGAAATCGAGAGCGTGCCTGTCGCCGGAGTATCCGAGCCAACTTGCACCCAATTCGGCAAAGTCCTTTGCGGTCGGAAGGCCGTTGGAAGTGATGTCCAGAAAATGGTTGTTATTCTCGAGTTGACTGTAGAAGGCCGAGGCAAATCCTAACTTGGCGGTCATGTTGTAAGGTAAGATCGAACCTTCGAGCTGGTTGTTGTCGAAATTCAACGCGCTGACGCCAACGTTCAGCAGGAGGTTCGGATTGAAAACGTGCGTCCATTGAACAGCATAGGTTTGGGCAGCCGGCGCCGTACCTTGACCGTTCCCATTGGCTGGATCCGATTGGGGAGCGCCTACGCCCCAGTTGGCGAAGATCGAGCGGCCCTGATGACTCCAGCGAAACGAGAATGTGTTTTTCTCGTTCGGGTTGTAGTCGACTTTGACCAGAATATTCCGCCAGAGATCGTGTTCCACTTGCAAGCTTTGATAGTTGTTGGTCCAGGGGGCGTATCCCGCGCCTGGATCGACGTTCGGTTTCAGATAACTCAAATACGACAAGATGTTCGTTGCAACCTGATCGATCCGATCATTGGGGATCTTGTTGCCATCAAATGCGTCGTGTGCTTGCTTCGTCACGCACTTTCCGTCAGGATAGTTGCAGTCCTGCACATCGTGGAGCGGCGTGAGCGGATCGTAAATCGTCAGCGGTTGAAGACTGCTGGTCGTAGTGTTCCAGTAGGTGGCCGTACTGAAGTTGCCAGTGATCCAGTCTGGGTTCGGAATGGAGTATGTGTTGTAGGACGGGTTGGGCACGATATCTTTCATTTCCTCATAACTGGCAAGAAAGAACAGCCTGTTTCTTCCGTCGATCAGATGCGGAATCACAACCGGTCCGTCTCCCTCGAAGCCATATTGATCGCGCTTGTGCTGGGCTATTTTGTTGCCATTGAAATTGGATTGCCAATCCTTCGTATCGAGCCAAGTCCGGCGCATGAATTCGTCGGCGGACCCATGGAACTTGTTCGCGCCGGACTTCAGTGACACGTCCATCGCCGACCCTCCCGAGTGTCCATAGGAAGCGTCATATGCATTCAACACGATCTTGAATTCCTGAATCACGTCCACGGAAGGCACAAATCCCGCTCTCCCGGCATCCGAAACGTCGTTGCCGACGCCGTCGATACTGGTTTGGCTCACTTGCGCCGAGCCATTGACGTACTGGTTGCCAGTCACGTTGTCGAACGGGCGTGGATATTGCGAACTGGAGAAATCGTGGGTCCCGGGACTGAGTTGGAACAAGCCGTAGGGGTTACGCGAATCCAGAGGCATCTGCTGAATGCGCTCGTTGTCGATGACCTCACCCCGGTCGGACTTGCTGAGTTCGATCTGAGTTGCGCTCGCGTTCACCGTCACTACTTCGGTTGCGGCTCCGACACTCAGTTGGAAATCGATCGTCGAGGTCTGGGAGATGTTGAGTAGAATGTCGGTTTTCTTTTCTGTTTTGAAGTTCTCCTTGGATACCGTGATGTCGTAGGTCCCAGGGATTAGATATGTAACCGTATAGTCGCCAGTGCTCGTTGTGACCGACTTGGCGTCGACTCCAGTCGCTTGATTGTGGACAACCACTTGAGCCTCTGGAATAACGGCCCCGGCGGAATCAACGACATGTCCGGTAAACTGCTGCGTCGCCTGTGACCAGGAAACAGCAGCGAAGAACATGCACAACACAGATAGGGCCAAGCTCCATAGAGATTTGGCTATCTTCCGATTCGCGTACTGCATTTGTCTTGCCTCCTTGAAATTGTGTCCGCCCGATGTTCCGTCCCGGTTTGATTGGGAGCGTAGAGCGGTGCTCAAACAACATGGCCCGTCTCCGTAGTCGTGGACGCCGAAAAGCTCTTTGCCTCTGGCGCTTCCATGCCAGGTGATGCTTCGGTCAGCCACGCGGCCAGCGAAACGGGGTTGTAGGTTGTAGCCTGGCGATGAGCTCCTTCGGCCAGTGGTGAAGTCGACCCGCCTGCGTTAGGCCAGCACGGACAGTTCCTTGCATCAACTAGAAGATCCCCCGCCAAACACTCTCCGCGCACTTTTGAGCTGCAGCCTGAGCGGCAGCCGTACTCGCTGGGAGAGCCTTGCCCCCATACAGATTTCGCGCTTCGGTACCGGCCAGTAACTTGCCCCCCCCAGGCGAGCAGGCAAAGTGGATTTGGACACCGGTTGATCCTCCGTGTACGGGTCCAGCGAATTTGCCCAAAAAATGCGCTAACGTCCAACGGTGCGACAGTTGCCCTCAAGGCCCTTCGTGCTTTTCGTGCAAGCGGCAATGTCGCTCTATCAGTTGAACGAGGTTTATACTCGAATCGATTAGATTGGTGCACGTGTCGAACGGTACGTTTCGGTAACGTGCGTCAAGGACAACTCGTAAGCTACTGAATTCATTAGAAAACTACTGGCGGAGTGCGGTCTACGTAGCTGGCAGGTATTGAAGCGTCAGGAGCTGGAATATAATCGATTTGTTAAATTTGTTGACCGGGCAAATAGGCGGTAGACCCGCCGTTTTTCAGCTCACCGATGGGCCCAAAATGAAACGCCATCCCGTAAATGGACGCGCTTCGATAGACTTGCCGGCTTTCCATCCTCGATTGAAGATGGGGTTTTGAGCAGCCAGAAATGTTCGAGCCAGAGTGGACAATTGGCCGAGCGATCGCAGACACTCTCACGCAAGGGAGGAATTCGGGGTATGAATCTTCAGGAATCAGGACTAGAAGCGCCGCCGTTTCCTGATTCAGGCGGGAATCGACATGCCGACGTTCTGAGCCAACTGGCGCAAATCCAGAACAGCCATGCGTTCTGCAATAGTGCTCGCTCGAAGGAATTCCTCACGTATGTTGTCGAACAGGTCCTCGCCGGTCACACCGAGAATTTGAAAGAGCGGTCTATCGGGGTAAACCTGTTTCATCGCGCCCCGTCCTACGATACCGGCGAAGACCCGATTGTTCGAGTCAAGGCTGGTGAGGTCAGAAGACGGCTGGCGGAATACTACTCTGCAGAAAAACCTGCGCCCGAACTTCAAATTGAGCTCCCGGTCGGCTCTTACATTCCCAAATTCCATTGGAGAAGCGAGTTGCCAGCCCCTGCTCCTGTCGTTACCCTTGCTCCACTGCTTGAGGTGGTTGAGCCCCCGCCTCCCCCCAAGCGGCTTCGGAACTGGAAGATCTTGGGACTTGCAGGAGCTCTTGCGATTGCCGGAATTGCCGCAATGATCGTCATCCGTGCGTATTCCCACCACCCTTCAACTTTGGATCTATTCTGGGCGCCGCTTTATGAAACACAGCAACCAGTTCTGATTTGCGTACCCTCCCCGGTAACCTATGCCGTGAGTTCGGATCTCTTTCCAAAATCGCCTGCGGCACGTACGGGGATCTACGATTCCATAATGAAACGCAACGCGACACCGCTCCAATTGGACTCCAGCACATCTATAACGTGGAGAGAGATTACGCCTCTCGTCGATTTCTATGTAAATAAGGATGACGCATACGTTGCGGAGGAGCTTTCTGCATTCTTTGCGAAGGAACGCAGGCCAAGTCAAGTCCGCTTCGGAAGGGACTACACATATGAAGACCTTCGGAGTTCACCCGCCATCATGATTGGGGCTTACAACAGTCCGTGGACTGATCGCATCATGTCCGACCTCCCGATCGGCTTCCGCGAAAGCGGAGAAGTTCTGTGGATTGAGGACCGGACAAAGCCAGGCCGGGTGTGGAAAAACAGCCTGGAAGGCCGTCTAGGCACAAAGGACTTCGCCCTCGTCGCTCGACTAGTCAGTTCAAAAACCGGCCAATTCCTGCTCATTGTCAGCGGCATCGGTATGGTTGGGACAAAAGCAGCGGGTCGGCTCATCTCACACGAGCAGGATTTGGAAAACGCCCTCAGTGCAGCACCTCGCGGCTGGGAACGCAAGAACCTCGAGGTCGTTCTTGAGACCGACATAGTCGATGGATCACCGTCGCCGCCCCGTGCCGTCGCCATAAAGGTGTGGTAATCGGAAGGAAGCGCCGGAAGCTCGGATGTTCGTTGGACGCTGTGGCCTCTCAAACCGATTAATCCTGGCGCCTCGTATCCCTATTCCTGCCTCTTTCGCTCTTCCCGTTAGTTCCCCTCGCTCCACCTCAGCCTTGGCAGCCCGGCTGACGCCGAAACTGCTTTGATAACTGGCGCTTCCTCCCAGATAGGCGGATTCCACCGCGTTGCCGTTTCCGCTCGACTTGGACTACCCGAATGCAGGGATATACACTTGAGAACACCTGAACTAATCGATTCAATATGGCAAGAGGAAAACTCCACGGCCGAACGACCATCCGCGACGTCAGCCGGCTCGCTGACGTTAGTGTCGCCACAGTCTCTGCGGTAATCAACGGAAAGCCCGCGGTCAGCGATACATTGACCCAGCGGGTTCGTCGCGCAATCGAGGCTCTCAACTACCAGCCAGATTACTTAGCCCGCAGCCTCCGCATGCAGAGGTCAAACATCCTTGGGATTGTCATGCCCCAGTTTGCTAGCCCTTATTATGCTGAAGTCCTGCGCGGCGTGGAAGATGTTGCTTCCGAGCATGGCTATTCAATTCTGGTTTCCAATTCCAGAGGGGATGCCGAACAGGAAAGAAAAGAGATTTTTGTCCTGGTTTCGCGGAGAGTCGACGGCCTCCTACTCGCAACCGCAGATCCTCATTTCGCCTACCAAAGGCAGTTCTCACAACGCTTTCCTCTGGTGCTCTTTGACCGCTTTCCGCCAGCTTTCACAGGGACGGTTGTGGCCACGGATAATATCGGGGCGAGTTTCGACGCAACGAATCATTTGATCCAGTTCGGCCACGTGCGCATTGCCGTTATCGCAGGGACACAAGGGATTTCGGCTGCCGACGAGCGCGTCGAAGGCTTTCGTCGCGCCATGAACGATGCCGCCTTGACGGTCCGGCCGGAATTTCTCAAGCGCGGCGATTTCAGCATGAGCGGCGGCTGGGAATGCGCGCTGGAACTTATGAAGCTGCCCTCACCGCCCACGGCGATATTCTCACACAATTACGAAATGACGCTCGGCTTAATGCGGGCGCTTGTGGAAATAGGCGTACACTGCCCGCAACGAGTGAGCGTGCTTGGCTTCGACGATTTTGTGATCGGCATGGATGGGTTCAGCTGGGCCACCATGTTTTCTCCCAAGCTCACCTGTGTCGCGCAGCCGAGCTATGAGATTGGCCGGCGAGCCGCCGAGGCCCTATTGAAAAAGACAAAGAAGCTTGACGGTCAAGATCACAGCGAAGATGGCTTTATCAGGCTACGCGCGGATCTGCGCATCAGGGAATCCACCGCTCCCCCTCCTCCATCGCTCAAATCGACGGTTCTGCGTGAGACACAAATTGCGAAACCACCGCAGTGACTTGCAACGATTTCGGCTTCTGCCACGGACTCGCTCGGGCTCTGTGGCAATGCAGGATATTTTGCCCAACGCCAGCAATGTCGTAAAGCCAAAGATCACCCACCGACGCAGCCGAATCGTCAGGATGAAAGAACAGTCAAAACGGCGGGCCTGAAACCTGATGTTGCAAAGGCCTTTCAATGCCGACAGTTTTATCAGGACAGGAACGCGGCGTATCTCATCATGGCCAAGAGGACCCGTCCGAACACGCCGTGGTGCTGTGCGCCGACTAGACGAGCCAGATTCAAGCTTTGGACCGCACCCAGCCGGGGCTGCCGATGAAGAAGGGCCGCTGTGGTGGCCTGCCCGATCTTTTGTACCAGCGAGATTGTTAGTGTAGCGTAACGGGTGATAGATATAACCCGCCGTCGTCGTCGGGGTGTGGGAAAGTGGGAAGCGTTCTTTGCTTTCCACTTTCGATGGTAGTTCCACCGAAAGCGATGGGCGCTGGGACGAGATCGACAGGCGGCCACATCGTACTGCCGATCCAGAGAATCAGTTGGTTACCGCGGAGTTGGACCGGCGCTGGAAATTGGCTTTACAACACGTGCACGAGATCGATGAACGGATTCACCAGCACAGTGACCCTGCCGAAGAGACTATGACTGGCACCGGCCAAGAGCTGCAACAACTCGTCAGCCAACTGGAAGATATCGGGACTGATGTGGGCACCAGTGCGCGGCTCAAGAAGCGCATTGTGCGAACGCTCATTGAAGAAGTCCTCGTCGACGTAGATGTCTCCCTGGGAGAGCTCCTGCTCACCATTCATTGGAAAGGCGGCGTGCACACTGAACTGCGCCTCCCTTCACTGGACGTGGCAGTCGCTGGACCCGCGAGAGAGTAACTGCCTTGCGCAGCCACCATTGCGTCCCCTGCTATATACCCGACCAACAGCAGCTCTGGGTCAACGTAACAGTCACTGCCGCTATTCTCTATGTCAGCCCCAGAACTCTCCGCTTGGCCATCGATCGCGGCGAAATTCCAGCCGATCATCCTTTCGCGGAAGGTCCTTGGGTGATTAGCAGAGACATCTTGGCGAGCAATAGCGCTCAGGCTCTGAAGAGACTGGTTCAGGGTCGTCCGCACAAGCCCGCAGTATTGCTTTCCGAAGAGCACGAGAGCTTGTTTTCAAGCACATAGCGAGGTGGGGCAGTGTGAAACCACGTTGTAGTGGATGCGCCAGCGTTCGCCCAGCACGCGCAGTTCTTTCATTGAAAAGAAAATCTCTCCATTCAGAAACTCATCCCGCAGCATCGAGTTGAAGCTCTCGCAATAGCCGTTTCCCCAAGGAGAGCCGGGTTCGATATACAGCGTTTTCGCTCCTGTAGCGGCCAGCCACTTGCGCAGGTCCTTGGCCACGAACTCTGGGCCGTTGTCTGAACGAAGACGCTCTGGCACACTTTTCATCACCATCACTTCGGCCAACGCGAAGATCACCTTGGCACTTGGCCAACTCCGATCGCAGCGGATTAATAAGCAGTCCCGCGTGTGCTCATCGATCAGGTTCAATATCCGCACCGTGCGGCGATCGTGCGTCTTGGTGCTGACGAAGTCATAACTCCACACATGGTTCTTGCGCTCCCGTCGCTGCCGCACACACGATCCATCGTTGAGCCACAAGCGGCCTCGTGCTATCTGTTTCTGCGGGACCTTCAACCGTTCGTGACGACAGATTCTTTCGACTCGATCCTTGCCAACTTGCCAGCCAGCTCGCTGCAGCAGCGCCGTGATGCGCCGATAGCCATAGCGCCCATATTGGCTGGCCAACAAAACGATAGCCTGAGTGAGTCGATCACCTATTGGTTTTTGACCAGATCACCGGCAAAGAGCTGATCGCTGACGAGACCAGCTTTGTTGACCTCAACAAGGCGATTACAGTTGCCTTCGGTGCTGTCTAACGTGCCAGCCGATCAGTGGGTTGATTGGATGTTGGCCCGCATCGAGCGATTCTTTGCTCTTCTCGCGAAGGATGGTTCGATGATGCTGAATGTAGGCCCGACCTGGATGAATGGGGTGCCTGCACAGTCGCTCCATACCGCGCGACCCTTGTGCTCGCTGGAAGACCGCCTCAGCGTTCATCTGCTCCAGGAACTCCAGTGGCACAATCCTACGAAACTCCCGCCACTCCCATGGGTAGGCAAACACCGAATGCGCGTTACGCCTTCGGTTGAGCCCATCGTTTGGTTGTCGCCTAACCCGCGCGCCTTTGGCAACAACCTCTCTGTGTTGCGCCCATACAGCACAGGCGGCTTGCGAGAGATCGCGAATCCGCGAGAACACGCGAAGCGCCCGTGTGGCGAGAAGTTCGGACCCACATCATTTGTGGACCGCGGCGGCTCGATCCCGCCTTCCCTGATTGTTGCGACGCCGACCGAAAAGGGCGATGCGGCCTACCGCCGCGCCATGCGCGCGCTCGGGATGGAGCCGCATCCGGCCACAATGCCATCGTCTGTGGCCCGCTTCGGGATTCTGCAGGCGACCCGCGAGGGCGACGCCGTTCTGGATCCTTTCTCAGGAAGCGCCGCTATCCCGATTGAGGCAATGCGCCTCGGCCGCCGTGGTATCGGGATCGAGCGATCGAAACTCTACAACGAAGGCGGCGTCATCCGCGCTCTGACGGCCGGCGTTCAACTGGCAGCCTGATCGCAAAACACGCTTTCGCATATGCCTCGTCGCTTGCCACCAAGTGGAGCGGCGGTAGTTCACCGTTCGATGAGATGCGCGGTTTCACCGACACGGGCGACCCTGCATGCCCCCTGTCCCAACCTTTCCACCTGATACCCCACCCGAAATGGAGAATCGCAATCTATGGCAAATACAGAACAGTTAAAGGCTCTCGATACCGCTCTTTTACAAATCGAGAAGGCGCATGGCAAAGGCGTGATCTTCCGTCTTGGTGGCCGCGCAATCGAGCGAATCCCGGTCATCTCCACAGGCTCCATCAGCTTCGACGCCGCTCTCGGCGTTGGCGGCGTGCCCCGCGGTCGCATTGTTGAGATCTACGGGCCGGAATCGAGCGGCAAGACGACCATCATGCTCCAGATCATCGCCGAAGCCCAGCGCGCTGGCGGCAGAGCCGCCTTCGTCGACGCGGAACACGCGCTCGATCCCGCTTATGCCAGGAAGCTCGGCGTGGACATCGACAACCTGCTGGTCTCGCGGCCCGACAGCGGCGAACAGGCTCTGGAGATCACCAGCACTTTGGTGAAGTCAGGCGCCATCGACGTTATCGTCGTAGATTCCGTGGCGGCACTGGTGCCCAAGGCGAAGCTTGACGGCGAGATGGGCGATTCTCACATGGGTCTTCAGGCGCGCATGCCCACGCAGACGTAAACGCGGCTCTGAACATCGCTGATCGCGGTGCTCAGAGTTGGGCTGAAGTCAGACAGCCGCACGCGGCATGAAAAGTGTGTCGCCTTTTATAGCTGCAAGCTCGGTCCTTCAGGGCCGAGTTCTTGACTGACGATGATACTGTGACGAAATATCGCCGCGGAGATGCAATATCGTCACTTCCGCGCCAACGGGTCGACTATCGCGAACGGCGGAAAGTCGGAGATCGGATACTGATACGTCGAGTCTCCGCTTTTGAGAATAGCCCCAAGGCTGGCCGCCCACGCCATTGCGCCTCGCGGGGGGCAGTCATCTCCTTGTCGCCATGGGATAAGAGGACATCCGCAAGGGCTTGCTCGAACGAATCGTCCGTTCCGTCAACTGGGAGAGTTTTCAATCTCGTACGGGCGGCAACCGCTTGATCCACAATGCACCGGCCGATGCTTTTATCGCTCGCGGGCCAGGATTTCGGTTACCCTTTGTCAGGAGGTCTGAAGGATGACAAAAGCAGAGATTGTAGAGGCTGTGAGGCAGTTGAGAGAAGTGCCTCGAGACGGAGCCGAGAGCATAGTGGAAGCGATCTTTGATGGTATGGTCGCAGCAATACAGCGGGGCGACAAGGCTGAAATCCGCGGTTTCGGGTCATTCCGCATACGTCAGCGCAATCCACGGATCGCCAGGAATCCAAAGACTGGCGCGCGCGTTGAGGTAGCGGCAAAGCGTGACTCGTACTTTAAACCGTCCAAGTACCTATTAGAAGCGGTCAACCACTAAACCGTGTCCGAGACGGATAACCTCCACGCACAGGCCTCTTCGGCACAGGAATTACACTGGAAACCAAGTAGACAACAACGGGAGAAGGCGACGCTATGAGCGATTCTGACATGCAAGCAGAACTAGAACGGCTGCGACTCGAGAATGCACAGCTCAAAAGCAAGGACAAAGCCGCAATAAGCCTCAAGGTGAGCCAGAAAGGCGCGGTTTCCCTGTATGGTATGGGCCGCTTTCCGGTCACTCTTTACAAGGAACAGTGGCTGCGTATTCTCGGAAATGCTGCACTGATCGAAGCCTTCATCCGCGAGAACCAAGCAATACTTGAAGACCACGGAGTGAAGTGTGAGCGTGACAGATGAAATATGGCACTTTGAAAGAGGGAATGGATGCTAAACCTTGAACGCCTTGATGATATCCCGGACTTGCAACATGGAGAAGACTAAATGGCACTGATGAAGACATCCAACCCGGCGTTGAGCGAGAACACGTTTCGGGGGATCTCTGGCGGCCGGTACGGTGGCGTGAGCGACTTGACCAGCCATATGACCCTGAACGGCACGGTGAACAAAACGGGAATCCTTCTACTCTGCGCCTTGGCTACGGCTTGGTGGACGTGGCATTTATTCCTGCAGTCACGTGACATGGCGAATGTGGCGCCTTTAATGCTTGGTGGTCTGATCGGCGGATTTATCTGCGCCATGGTGACTGTGTTCAAGAAAGAGTGGTCGCCCGTAACGGCACCCATTTATGCCCTACTGGAGGGCCTGGTGCTCGGCGGATTGTCAGCTGTCCTTGACCTTCGCTACCCGGGCATAGCGATTCAGGCGGTGAGCCTGACCTTTGGTACGCTCTTCGTGCTGCTGCTGGCCTACCGTTCAGGACTAATTCAGGTAACAGAGAAATTTCGCCTGGGCATCATCGCGGCCACCGGCGGCATTGCGGTTTTCTACTTGCTGGAGATGGTGTTGGGATTCGCTGGCATTCACTTCACCTCAATCAACGGGTCAGGCCCTATCGGGATAGGTTTCAGCCTAATCGTCGTCGGCATTGCGGCGCTGAATCTGGTCCTTGACTTCGACTTCATCGAGCGCGGCGTGAACTATGGCGCCCCCAAATATATGGAATGGTACGGCGCATTTGGGATCATGGTCACACTAGTCTGGCTGTATCTGGAGATTCTCAGGCTGCTTTCCAAGTTGCGGAGTAGAAATTAGAAGCCGACTGGATGTTTGTAAAAGGGATTTGAAGAAGCTGCGATGCATGAACCTGCGGAGGTGCCTGAAACGCTCATCCTGGAAGATCTCTTCGGCACACGCCAAGTCATGGATTTCGAGCAACAGCGGCGATACCTTCTAATGTGCCGCAAGCCGTCCAAGCGCTCTATTCTCCGCGACGTCTATGCGCGAAGAAGGGAAGTCTTTGAACACCGGCCAAAGGAGATTTCTCTTGCGTTCGACGGAATGCTTCGCGCGACACTGCTGGTCAATGCGCCAAGCAGCACGTTGAACCTTTCGCTCGACAGCAAGGAAGTTCCAAATTCAATTGCGGCTCTCAACGAGCAGGAGTTCCACTTTCTGATTCTGAGCCACGATGATCTCATATGCTCCGAGCGGCGCGTGCATCGCCTGCCTCTGAGCGACGATCGCCTGCTTGAAGTTACCGTCACGCCCGAGACCCTTGGTCCTTCCATTCAAGTTATCTATCTAGACCCGCTTTTTTCGGCCGTGACCGGAGACATCGAGGAGGGCGAACCTCGCGCGATCACTGCGGAAGGTCGGATTCTCAACTTCCCCTCATGGCACACAGACTCCGCTACGGACTCTGAATTCGGTTGGCGAGTCTGGCGTTTCGAGAAACTTCGCAACTTGATTCCTGCTATGATCCCTCTGCTCACGGGCGCAATTGTCCTTGGTATCGGAGGAGCTATTGCTTCGCGGCGCGGGATTCACGCCTTCTGCTTCGCAAGGCGGCCTGAATCCCACGAATATGCCGGGCAGATTGCCGGCCATCGCGACAACGAACCTTGCGCTGTGTCGTGAACTCGTATCCACGAATGGCGCGGAGGCGCGGTCCGTCGATGCCGTCGTTCCGGAACTGTTTGCCGCCATCTCTGAGATGCGCTCGGCTTATCAATCCTTGTCGATTGACCCTGATCTAACCACCGCCGCCGCGGAGCGGCCACCAGCAAGCAAAAACCAATAATGAATGAGGCCAAAATGCATTGGAAGTTGATGAAAGGCTTGGTGTGTCTTTTGTTCGCGGTCGCGACCGTATCGGTGTTTGGACAGGCAGCGCGGTTCACGGGGCAGGTGACCGATCCTCAGGGCGCCGCGATCCCCAACGCGCAGGTTCAGATC
>Ga0224528_1000162_pt1 | contig 55528 bp, 40 predicted proteins | sample CBST25metaG_2_FD_179888 | JGI IMG/M metagenome (GOLD analysis project Ga0224528, IMG submission 179888) | Peat soil microbial communities from Stordalen Mire, Sweden - C.B.S.T25 | ecosystem: Environmental > Terrestrial > Soil > Wetlands > Peat | place: Sweden: Norrbotten County, Stordalen Mire...
ATCAAACCAGCGTATTTACAATTGTATCTCAATGAGTTTTGCTACAAATTCAATCGAAGGTATTTTGGTGAGAACTGTTTTGACAGATTGTTGATAGCCTGTCTGAAGACCAATACAGACTTTAGGCAATTAAACGGATAATCATAAAATGTAATTATTATCCCATTAAATAGGCAACCTTATCACAAATCCATGAGAAAAATATTTTTGGTATTATTATTTATTTCACCTTTAGTTTCTTTCAGCCGAAATTTTGAACATACACAAATTCTTGTTGTTGACAGACCGGATACCACAAAGGTAAATGCATATTATATAAGTAATAAATCTCCTTTACTATCCAGTATGTATATAAAATTACCAGTTGGAGCTATCGAACCTGAAGGGTGGTTGCGAGAATGTTTATATCGTCAACGTGATGGTCTGAATGGAAATCTGGAATATATTAGCGCCTGGCTTGAAAAAAAGGATAATGCGTGGCTTTCAAAAACAGGCAAAGGAAACTGGGGATGGGAAGAAGTCCCTTATTGGCTGAAAGGATATGGAGATCTTGCTTATATTCTGAATGATTCAAAGATGATTGCTGAAACCAAGGTGTGGATTGATGGTGTACTCAATAGTCAGCGTCCCAATGAAGATTTTGGACCAAATCATTTTGAAGGAGGAAAACGGAACTTTTGGGGCAATATGATTATGCTTTATTGCTTACAGTCCTATTATGAATTTTCACATGATCACCGTGTGATTGATTTGATGACTGGGTTTTTCAAATATCAGCTGACTATTCCGGATAAAGATTTTCTTAAAGGTTATTGGGAAGGTCTTCGTGCCGGGGACAATTTGTATAGCGTTTTTTGGTTATATAATCGTACTGATAACCCTTTTTTATTGGATTTGGCCAAGAAAATTCATCGTTGTATGACTAACTGGGAATTACGTGATACGCAACATAAAGAAGATAACTCCGTTAAGAAAAATCCAAAATGGTATGAGCTACTACCCGATTGGCATAATGTAAATGTGGCTCAGGGGTTTAGAGAACCGGCAGAGTATTATGAACTTTCAAAAGATTCGAGCGATTTAAAGGCTTCGTATGATGTATTTCGAATTATCCGTAAGTATTTTGGGCAAGTCCCCGGTGGGATGTTTGGAGCAGATGAAGTTGCCCGTCCAGGGTATAGTGATCCTCATCAATGTATTGAAACTTGTGGAATTGTTGAGCAAATGAATTCAGATGAGAATATGCTTCGTATTACAGGAGATCCTTTTTGGGCAGATCATGCTGAAAATGTTGCGTTTAATACTTTCCCTGCAGCCTTAACCCCTGATTTTAAAGCATTGAGATATTTGACAGCTCCCAATATGGTTGTAAGCGATGATAAAAATCACAGTCCGGGAGTGATGAATGCAGGTCCGTTCTTCATGATGAACCCTTTTAGTAGTCGGTGTTGCCAGCATAATCATGGTCAAGGATGGCCTTATTATGCAGAAAATCTATGGATGGCAACACCGGATAATGGTGCGTTTGTAGCTCTGTATGCGGCTAGTGAGGCAAATATTAGAGTTGGAGATGGTACCAAAGTCGTTTTCAAGGAGCAAACACATTATCCTTTTGATGATGATGTTCAAATTAAATTATCAATGAGTAATGCAGTAAGATTTCCACTTTATTTGAGAATTCCGGGATGGTGTAAACAAGCTACCATAGAATTAAACGGAACAACCCTGCCAGTGAATCCGAAAGCAGGGAAAATAGTTGTTTTAAGCAGAAAATGGGAAAGCGGCGATCAAGTTAAGTTGAAATTGCCGATGAATATAAAGGTACATTGTTGGACACAAAATCATAATAGTGTAAGCGTTAATTACGGGCCACTAACATTTTCGTTGAAGATTAAAGAAAACTACATTAAAGAAGCACGCGATGCAACAGCAATTAGTGACTCAAAATGGCAACAAGGTGTGGATAAGTCGAAATGGCCGTCATGGAAAATACTTCCAGGTTCAGATTGGAATTATGGATTGGTTTTAAATACAAAGGATTTAGAAAAAACATTTAAGATAGAGAAAAAAGCATGGCCGAAAAATAATTTCCCGTTTACTCCGTCGGATGTTCCTATTATCATTAAAGCAAAGGCTAAACAGATTCCTGAATGGAAACTTGATCAAGATGGATTGTGTGGTAAACTGATGGAGAGTCCGGTGCTTTCGACACAACCGGAAGTTGAAGTTGAATTAATACCGATGGGAGCTGCCAGGTTAAGAATCAGCGCTTTCCCTGTTGTTAAATAAATGGACAGATGTTATAATGAATATACGACTATACGCAACATCTTCAAGTATATTGATAAGATCAGCTAAAGTACACATAGCGCAAGGGAAAGCTTTTATTATCTTTTATGCCATGAACAAGAATTAATTTGTGATACAAACTATGAAGAATTTGAATTTACACATTGGACTACTATGTTTCTTGATGATATTAAGTTGTCAGAAGGGATTTGGGAACAAAAATATTGATCGAGCCAATATCACGTTGCAGCATATTCTCAGACTTTATAATGTTGAAAAGGAAGGATTATTCACAGAAACATATCCAATCAATCCAAATCAGCAAGTAACCTATTTGGCTGATAATAAAGAACAAACCAAAAAGCAGGAAGTTTCTTACCTTTGGCCTTATTCAGGAGTGTTTTCCGGCTGCGTATCTTTGTATAGAGCAACAAGAGATGAAAAATACAAAGGATTGCTTGAACACCGCATTATGTCCGGATTAGCACAATATTGGGATAATAAGAGAGCTTCTGCATGTTATCAATCCTATCCTGTATTTAATGGACCAAGTGATCGTTTCTATGATGATAATGAGTGGGTGGCTATAAGCTTGATTGATCTTTATACATTAACAAAAGACACCATGTATTTGAACAAAGCCATTCAATTACAAAGGTTCATTTATAGTGGTTGGTCAGATGACTTAGGAGGAGGAATTTTCTGGTGTGAACAAAAAAAATACTCTAAAAATACCTGTTCCAATGCTCCGGCTGTTGTTTTGTGCATGAAACTTTTCATGGCTACATCTCAGAATAAATACCTCGATTTAGCAAAGAAAACTTACCAATGGACAAAAAATAATCTTTGTGATCCTTCAGATTTTGCTTACTGGGATAATAAGTCTCTCAATGGTCATATAGCTAAGGAAAAATTTACTTACAACAGCGGGCAAATGATTCAGGCCGGAGTTCTTCTTTACAAAGTTACCGGTGAAAAGCAATATTTAATAGATGCACAGAAAACCGCCGAAGGTACTTTCAATTATTTTGTAAAGGAACATAATATACATGGAGAAATGCAATTCTATGATGATTCACCATGGTTTAACGCAATATTATTTAGGGGATTAAAGACTCTATTTGAAGTAGATCACAACAAAACCTATTTGAAAATAATGAAAGATGATGCTGAATATGCATGGAAATATGACCGAGATAAGAACGGATTGTTTAGTAAAGATTGGACAGGGAAAGAACAAGATAAATACAAATGGCTATTAGATAATGCTTGTATGATTGAATTATACTCTGAGCTCGGTAATCTGAATTGATCATTATATAAGCTGTTGAAGCAACATACAAAGGGTGAAAGCACAAATCAAAGATCCCAAGCTAGCCTGGATGTTTGAAAATTGTTACACAAACACTCTGGATACCACAGTTGAATTTGCCATGAAAGATGGCAAACCCGACACATTTGTGATTACAGGTGACATCAATGCCATGTGGTTGCGTGACTCGTCGTTTGGTGAGTTTATTCTGACAATCGACCGTGAACATCCTTCGCTTCTGAAAGAATAATAAGAAAACCGGATAGGCATGTCTATTATTAATTGTATATTTATAAGTAGTAAAACCAATAAATATCGTATTTTATTTCATTGAGAGTTTTGTATCTTTGCCAAACTTCTTAAAAGAAAAGAGTGCAGTGGATAGTGTAATGATGAAATCATCTAACCCATTTTACAACAATATTTCTTGGCTATTATTTGTAATTATTTAAGAGAAATGCAACCCCATTACCAACACATTCATAAAAACACATTACTATGAAGAAGCAAATTTTTACGATTTTAGTGGTCATCATATGTCCACTCATGCTCCATGCGCAGGCAGACCAGCACACGGGATACGATGTATCGAAAGATAAGGTGTTATATACCATCGGGTATTCACACCTGGATACACAATGGAACTGGACCTATCCGACGGTCATCAACGAGTATATCAAGAATATCATGATCGAGAACTTTCATTTATTTGAGAAGTATCCCGACTATGTCTACAATTTTACCGGCTCGCGACGTTACCAGATGATGAAAGAATATTACCCCACCCTGTATGCCAAGGTAAAGGATTACATTCATCAGGGACGATGGTTTGCTGCAGGGTCTTCCGTTGATGAAGCGGAAGTAAACATCTCCTCCTCCGAATCGATTATCCGTCAGGTGCTGTACGGAAATGATTATTTCAGAAAAGAATTCGGAACAGCAAATCAGGATTATTTACTGCCGGACTGCTTCGGTTTTATTGCCGACTTACCCAGTGTGCTTCATTACTGCGGGTTATTGGGGTTCTCGACACAGAAACTCACCTGGCATTCAGCCGTTGGTATTCCTTTTAACGTCGGGGTGTGGAACGGGCCTGACGGGAAGGGTGTAATAGCTGCCTTGAATGCAACAAGTTATTCTGGAGGTGTTGATCCCCGCCTCGATTTGGATTCTTCCTGGAACAAACGGATCGAAGAAGATAAACAACAATACGGGATTTCTTTCGATTACCGGTATTATGGCGTAGGTGATCAGGGGGGGGCTCCCAGGGAGAGAGATGTGAAAAATGTCGTAGGCAGCCTTCATAACAACGATAGTAAGTTCAAAGTTGTGCTTGCTTCATCCGACCAGATGTACAAAGATATCACGCCTGAATTGCGAGCTAAACTTCCTCTTTATTCGGGAGATTTGCTGTTGACAGAACACAGTGCCGGATCATTGTCCTCTGAAGCTTATATGAAGCGGATGAACCGAAAGAATGAGCTGCTGGCACAAGATGCCGAACAATTGGCTTCCGTGGTTGACTGGACCGGGAAGGTCAGTTATCCGTTTGAAAAATTGAATAATGCCTGGAACCTGGTTTTAGGCAGCCAGATGCATGACATGCTGCCTGGAACTGCCATTCCCCAAGCTTATACTTATGCCTGGAATGATGAATTTATTGCAGCCAACAGCTTCTCTGAAGTATTGAAGAACTCAATGCGCGATTTATCCAGGTTGCTTAATACCCAGGAAAAAGGAAAGAGTGTTGTGGTTTATAACCCGATAGCACAAGCCCGGCAAGACGTGGTCAGTGCAACATTGACCTATGACAAACTGCCGGGAAATGTTCAGGTATATGACGGCAAGGGAGATGCCGTTCCCACACAAATTATCCAATCGAAGGGAAACAAAATAACGCTTCTCTTCTTAGCTAAGGTTCCATCGGTCGGGTTGGCCGTCTTTGATGTCAGGGAAATGCCAAAACAAGCCACTGCCAAGTCTGCCTTGTCGGTCAGCGACAATACTTTGGAGAATGCTTATTACAAGGTAACCTTAGGCAGCAATGGCGATATGACCAGCATATTCGATAAACAAGCCAACAAAGAGTTGCTATCCTCTCCGGCTCGATTAGCCTTTTTGCACGAAGAACCTTCCCAATGGCCATCATGGAATATGGACTGGAATGATCGAAAAAAACTCCCGATCGGATATATGGATCAATCGGCAACCTTACGGGTTGTTGAACAGGGGCCGGTTCGCGTTGCGATTGAAGTACAACGTAAAGGAATGAATTCATCCATCACACAGGTGGTCTCTCTGGCAGCAGGAGAAGCCGGGAAACATGTGGAAGTATCCAATGTGGTCGATTGGCAATCAAGCGGCGTCAGCCTCAAGGCAACCTTCCCCTTAACGGTAAGCAATCCTGAAGCTACTTATAACCTGGGTGTGGGAACGATTCAACGGAGCAACAACGACAGTGTCAAATTTGAAGTTCCTTCAAAAAAATGGTTTGATCTGACGGATAAAGACCAAAGCTATGGCGTTTCCATCCTGGAAGATTGCAAATACGGCTCTGACAAACCTTCGGACAATACACTTCGTTTAACCCTGCTTTACACACCGGAGGTAAATCCCGGATGGACCTGGTGTGCCCATCAAGCTTCACAAGACTGGGGGGAACATACATTCCGTTATGGCATTTACGGGCATTCGGGAAGTTGGCAACAAGGGTTATCTTCCCGGCAGGGAGAAGAGTTTAATCAGCCGTTGGTAGCTTTTGAAACTCCCCAACACAAAGGGGCATGGGGAAAAGAAGTCTCCTTCCTTTCATCCGACACACCGGAGGTAGGGGTTATGGCCTTTAAGAAACTGGAACAGGGTGATTATTACCTTGTGCGGGTAAATGAACTCTTTGGAAAAGACTTGAATCAAGCCTCGCTTACCTTGCCGGGGAAGATTGCCGATGCCTACGAAGTGAACGGACAGGAACAACGCATCGGTGATGCTTCTTATAAGGGCAACACGTTAAGCTTCGGCTTAAATCATTATACGATCCGGAGCTTTGCCGTGAAATTGGAAACACCGACGGTGGTAGTTCTTAAAATCGAGCAAAGGGCTGTCATTTTGCCTTATAACCAAGATGTCATGAGCTTTGACGATAACAGAAACGACGGGGAATTTGCACAGGGGACAAACATACCGGCAGAATTGGTGCCGGATACCATTACCAGTGAAGGCATTCATTTCACCATGGGAAGCCGGGTCGATGAACAAAACAATGCCTTGTCTTGTAAAGGACAGGAGATAACACTTCCCGGGGGAGATTATACCACCCTATACTTGTTAGCTGCCTCTTCGGAAGATACAAAAGGTGATTTTACCATTGATCAACAAGTAACGCCTTTGAAGGTACAAGGATGGACAGGTTTTATCGGACAGTTTTACAACCGGGAATTTGCACAAAACGGCTATTCCGTAACAGGTATCGAGTCACCCTTCTCCAAACAAGATAACATTGCCTGGTTTGCCTCACATATCCATCAGGCATATCCGTCTGCCAACCTGGCCTATCAATATTGTTACCTGTATAAGTACGAAATACATCTGCCTATGGGGGCAAAAACGATAAAATTACCGGATAACGATAAAATCAAGATATTAGCCATGACCTTAGCCAAAGGAGCCGGAGAAGACGTTACCCCTTTACAACCGTTGTATGATGATTTTCATCAGAATCAACCCAATACCTTCACTTTTCAACCGGTAAAAGAATGAATTGATTACAATGAAATAAAATAAGGCATGAGGCGAAGATGACAAAATGGACCTGATTTAATCAGACATAAAAAAGAATGATGAGGTCGACTTTGTCATCTGAGTTTTATCCAATTGATCTAACCAAAATAAAATAGTTACCAATGAAGACAAAGACAAATTATGCCCATGTATTGCCGGTATTATTCGGTTTTTTTGTGATGGGCTTTTGTGATGTGGTAGGCATCACTTCGGCACACGTGAAGGAAGACTTATTGGGGGGTTACAGTCCGGAGTTTAGGGATACTCTATCCAATTTGATACCGGTAGCTCTATTCTCCATGTTTCTAATCTTCTCCATACCCACCGGTATGTTGATGAACCGTATCGGAAGGAAGAAGACCGTGATTTTAAGTAATATTCTTACCATCACAGCGATGTTTCTGCCTCTGATAGATTATACATTTTTCATATCGCTTCTTGCTTTTGCTTTGCTCGGTATTGCCAATACCATTTTACAGGTATCGTTAAACCCATTATTGACAAATGTGGTACAGGGTGATAAGTTGACCAGTAACCTCACGGCAGGGCAGTTTGTAAAAGCGATATCTTCGTTCTCTGCTCCTTTCATTGCTGCCTTTGCTGCAACGCTATTAGGACGTTGGCAATATATTTTCCCGATTTACGCTGTCATTACCTTACTTTCAACCCTTTGGCTTATGGCTACGCCCATCAAAGAGGCTCCGGTGCATGTAGAGGCCAATACATTCGGCAGTGTGATACGGATTTTGAAAGATAAACGAATCGTTCTCTATTTTCTTGGTATTTTGTTTGTCGTCGGAGTAGATGTAGGAATAAATACTACCTCCTCGAAGATTTTGATGGAACGCTGCGGGTTAAGCTCCATTGAAGCGGGTTATGGACCAAGTGTCTATTTTGCATTCAGAACCCTGGGTACATTCTTAGGGGCTTTCTTCCTGGCCCGGTATGCTTCAACAAAGTTTTTCAGATGGAACATTCTTGTGGCAATCATTGCTTTGATAGCTTTGATCTTTGCAGCTGACAAAATGATTGTCTTCGCGTTGTTCGCAGTCATAGGGTTTACCATAGCCAACATCTTTCCGATCATCTTTGCAATGGCGATACAGGCTCGTCCGGATAAAGCAAATGAAATTTCCGGGTTGATGATAACCGGCGTTTTTGGTGGTGCAATCATCCCCTTCTTCATGGGAATGCTCTCCGATGCAATCGGTTCACAGGTCGGCGCGGTAATCATTATTCTGGCCAGCGCTCTATATCTCCTTTTCCTCGCCTTTAAACAAAAACAAGTCCCTGCAAATTAAACGCATCTGAAACATTTATTATGTAACAGATAAAATTCAAAATTATCATGAAATTAAAGTTTCCAATAGTTATGCGGACTTTGTTTGCCGCCTTTATATTTAGTCTTGTAACTGCAACGCTTTCGGGTCAGGAAGCTTCTTTTCGTCCGCCGGCTGTTCCACTAGTAACGTTTGATCCTTATTTAAGTATCTGGTCGGAGGCTGATCATCTGACAGACAAGAATACCGTGCACTGGACACACCATGAACAATCGCTGACCAGTTTGATCCGTGTTGACGACAAAGCCTATCGGTTGATGGGAGCAGATCCAAAAGATGTGCCGGCATTTAAACAAATTTCAGTGAAGGTCACGCCCACTCGCAGCATCTATGAATTTGAAGATGCAGGAGTGAAGGTCACGCTAACATTTATGACTGCGGCACTGCCACACGATTTGAATGTTTTTTCGCGTCCATTGAGCTACATAACATGGGACGTTCATTCAATAGATGGTGTGACTCATGAAGTTTCTATCTATAACAGCACCAGTTCTGAGCTGGCTGTCAACAAAACCAGTGAGCTGGTTGAATGGAAGAAAATAAAAACCGGTACACTGACAGCACTGCGAGTCGGCACACAAGCACAACCCATTCTTGGATCATCTGGTGATGATCATCGGATTAATTGGGGATATGCATATGCAGCAGCACACATTGAACAAGCAAAGTCGGCTATTGGTGCAAATCAAACTTTGCTGGATGGTTTTGTCAAAAACGGAAACCTTCCTGTAACGGATGATGTACAAATGCCCCGTGCAGTCAACAATAATACACCTGTACTGGCATTCGTTTTTGACCTTGGAAAAGTAGGTACTAAAGCAGTGGAACGACAAGTGATCGTGGCATTTGACGAGATTTATGCAATTAAATATTTTGGCAAGGAGTTGAGACCTTATTGGCGACGCAACGGGATGACTCCCTCAGAACTATTACAAACAGCTTCAAAAGATTATCCTTCTCTATTAAAACGCTGCGAAAAATTTGACCAGGATTTGGTGACCGATATGACCAAGGTTGGTGGTATGCAATATGCCCAAATTTGTGCACTGGCGTACAGAGAATGTATTGCTGCCTGTGGTTTAGCTTCAGATGCCAACAAGCAACCTCTATTCTTTACAAAAGAGAATACAAGCAATGGCGATATTGCCACGGTGGACGTGTTTTATCCTATGGATCCAATATGGATTTTCTTGAGTCCTACATTAGCCAAGGCAACCTTAGTGCCCATTCTTTCTTATGCAGCTTCCTCCCATTGGAAGTTTCCCAATGCGCCACATGATCTGGGAACTTATCCCATAGCAAAAGGCACCGATGACGGTGGTGAAGGCATGCCGGTTGAAGAAAGCGGCAATATGCTTATTCTTTGCGATGCTGTAGCACAGGCACAAGGCACGGCAGATTTTGTGACTCCGTGGTGGCCAAAACTTACGCAATGGGCAAAATATCTTGAAAACTACGGCCTGGATCCGGAAGAGCAACTTTGCACCGATGACTTCATGGGGCACCTAGCCCATAATGCTAATTTGTCGGTGAAGGCCATTCTCGGACTTGCCGCTTATGGTAATCTCTGCCAAATGCGTGGCGACACTGTGAACGCAAAAAGGTATGAAAAGCTGGCAAAAGTGGACGCTGTGCATTGGATGAAAGTGGCCTCTGATGGAGATCATTACCGACTTGCATTCGATAAACAAAATACTTGGAGTCAGAAATACAATCTGGTCTGGGATCGCATTTTAGGACTAAACATTTTTCCACTCTCTGTAGCACAACAAGAGGTTGCCTACTACAAAACAGTCATGCAGCGTTATGGGTTGCCATTGGATTCACGCACCCATCTGACAAAAACCGACTGGTCAATCTGGAGTGCGACTTTAGGGAATGATCAAGCTGATTTCGAGAAAATCGTTGCGCCAATTTATGAGTATTTGAATAATACCACCGCACGAGATCCAATAACCGATTCCTATATGACTGACGATATTCATAGTGGTGGAATGCATGCACGTCCTGTTGTTGGTGGCTTTTTCATCAAGATGCTAACAGATAGCACTATATGGCATAAATGGACTTCAGGTGACAAAGTAAAAGCTTCTAACTGGGCACCACTGCCTTTGCCACCGAAAATTACTACGGTGGTACCGGTATCAAATTATTGGAATTATACCACGGAGAAGCCGGCTGACAATTGGATGAAAACAGGCTTTAATGCAGAAGGTTGGAAGAAAGGTCAAGCCGGATTCGGGACTGAAGGTGGAGCGCACACGACTTGGACTACGGATGATATCTGGATTCGTCGTACATTCATAATGCCTCACGTAAACCTTAAGAATCTCCAATTCTATATATTTCATGATGAAGATGCCGAAATTTATATAAATGGAATTTGGGCAGCAACGGCAGACAGCTATAACACCAACTATGAACCTTTTAAGATGACTACCTCGGCACAAGCGCTGCTTAAACCAGGGGAACAAATCACCTTGGCAATTCATTGCCATCAAACCGAAGGAGGACAATTTATTGATGTTGGTCTGGTCAATGTGGCTAAAAACAAATAAGATACAACTGACTCCACTTATGATTGATTATCAAAACACTATCAATTAAACATCTTTATTTTATGCATAAATATTATTTTATAAAACATTCCATTTTACTCTGCACATTTCTCAGTTTAATGTCGCTTAACGCACAAAACAATACATCGGAATTCAGAATAAAACCTGCTACTTCAATGGTTGTTGCAGGGGATGCACGTTTCACTATTCTCACTCCACGCATTATTCGACTGGAATATGATTCAACACGAAGATTCGTGGACAGTCCTTCTTTTGTGGTCATAAACCGTGATTTACCTGCAGTACCATTTACCAAAACATTTCGTGGGAAATGGTTGATTATCAAAACAGCTCAAATAGAGTTGAAATACAAAATGAACTCGGGTAAGTTTAATGACAAAAATGTACAAATTACTTATACCGGAGATTCTTCTCATCATCCAATTGTTTGGAAACCGGGAATGAAAAACGATGAAAACCTCAAAGGCACGTTTCGAACGCTTGACGGCATGAATGGAGATACTCATTTAGGAGATACCATTCCAACACCTTTTGAAAATGGTTTAATTTCACGTAGCGGTTGGAATGTACTAGACGATTCCAACAACTTTTTATTTGATAACAGCAAATGGGCATGGGTAAAAGCACGAAACAATCCTGAGATTGATTGGTATTTCATGGGTTATGGAACAGATTATAAAACTGCTCTTTATGATTTTACTCAAATTGCCGGTAAAATTCCTCTTCCACCCCGTTATGCTTTTGGCTATTGGTGGTCACGCTATTGGAATTACTCGGACGATGAACTGCGAACTTTAGTCAAACGATTTAAACAATATAACGTCCCGATGGACGTGTTGATAATTGATATGGATTGGCATACTGCCGGATGGACAGGCTATACATGGAACAAATCACTTTTCCCAGAACCGGAGACATTCTTACAGTGGTTGAAAAATCAACACCTCAAAACCGCGTTAAACTTACATCCGGCAGATGGCATTGCTCCCACGGAAGAGAAGTATGCAGAGTTTGCAAAAGCCATGGATTTTGATACTACAAGACATGAAAGTATTCCTTTTGAGGCTGCTGATAAAAAGTTTATGACTAATCTGTTCAATATTGAACTCTCTCCAATAAGAAAAGAAGGAGTCTCTTTTTGGTGGCTTGATTGGCAACAATGGCCATTCTCAAAAAAGATTGCAGGATTAAGTAATACATGGTGGCTGAATTACTGTTTCTTTACTCAAATGGAACAGCAAACTAACCAACGACCCTTACTTTATCATCGTTGGGGTGGATTAGGGAATCACCGCTATCAGATCGGATTTTCAGGTGATGTGGTCATCTCGTGGAAATCGCTTGCATTTCAACCCTATTTTACTTCCACGGCTTCGAATGTTTTGTACGGCTATTGGAGTCACGATTTAGGTGGTCACTGGTTTGGTGACGTGCCTGAAGATCAGAAAAAAGTTGATCCCGAAATGTATACCCGATGGATGCAATATGGAGTTTTTAGTCCGATCTTTCGTACTCATTCGACAAAAGACCCACGTTTAGACAGAGTAATCTGGAATTTTACAGGTGATTATTTTCAAGCCCTTTATGATGCGATTCATTTACGTTACACCTTAGATCCATACATTTATACGATGGCCCGGAAAGCTTACGATACAGGAATCTCATTATGTCGCCCCATGTATTATGATTATCCCAAAAACGAAGAAGCCTACACCTTCAAAAATGAATATATGTTTGGTGACAACATGCTCATTATGCCCGTCACAGCACCCGCTGTAAATGGCCTATCAACTGTAAAGGTATGGTTGCCTGAAGGAAGTGATTGGTACGAATGGAGCACAGGCACTCTTTTCAAAGGAGGACAAACCATTGAACGTAAGTTTTTAATCAACGAATATCCGGTGTATGTAAAAGCAGGCGCTATTATTCCAATGGATGATGATCAGGTCAAGAACCTGCAGGAAAACAGCAATGATTTGATTGTGAAAGTATTTCCAGGTGACAAGTTCACGACAAAGTTGTATGAAGACGAAGGCAACAATAATGATTATCAAAATAAAGCTTACACCTTCACAACTATACAATCAGAAAAAGAGGACGATAACACGCTCAAAGTAACCATATTTCCACGAGAAGGATCGTTCCCCGGAATGATTCAAAAACGTAATATCGAATTCCAATTGTATGGATCCGTGATGCCTGATTCCATAATATTAAATGGCATTACACTTGCTTACGATGCTCAAAAAGACAACAATACATGGAATTATTCCGGTCATGATCTCACTGTTCAAATTAGAGCTAATCAAAGCGATTGCAATACAAAGACAGAGATTGTCGTCCATTATCCGGCAAAACAAGTTGATATTAATGGCATGATTGGAAAAATGAATCGGCTGAAAAGAGCAGTGTCATTATTAAAAAACAACGGATCTCCCATTTCTGACATACTGTCAGCCACCAATCAGGTGGATGTTCGTATAGAATATCATCCAGCTGATTTTGTTCAATTAACACGTGACTTTGCAAATCAGTATCTACAAATAAACGATACAATCAGTCATACTCTTGTCAACTATTAAATTACTTACAAATGAAAAACTTTCAGTATTTTGTATGGCTATGTATAGCCATTACACTCTTTGCAGCCTGCAAATCAGGATCCTCTTCAAAACAAGCCACTACCTCCACATTGGTCTCTTTGGACAAGAAAAACTTTACAGATACCATCAATGGTAAAGTCACCAGTCTGTATGTCTTGAAGAATCACCGGGGGATGAATGTCTCCATCACCAATTACGGTGCTCGCATTGTCAGTATTGTGGTGCCGGATAAAAATAATGTCCCTACGGATGTGATTCTGGGTTTTAAAGGAGTCAGAGAATACATTAAGACCCCTGATCGTTTCTATGGCGCTATTATCGGACGTGTTGCAAATCGTATTGCTAAAGGTAATTTTACCTTAGATGGCAAATCATATCATTTAGCCATCAACAATGCTCCCAATTCTCTACATGGAGGTAATCCGGGTTATCAGGACGTCGTTTGGGATGCAAACCAACTTAATGATTCAACCTTGCAACTCAGTTATTTTTCAAAAGACGGTGAAGCAGGTTATCCGGGCAATTTAATGATTCACGTGACTTATGCATTAGACGCTAATAATGCTTTGAAAATTAGCTATGAAGCACAAACGGATAAAGAAACGGTGGTAAGTCTCACCAATCACGCTTATTTCAATCTCAACGGGGAAGGAAAAGGAACTATTGACAACGAGTTATTGCAATTGAATGCCGACCGGTTCACACCGGTAGATTCAACACTCATTCCTACAGGAAAAATAGTCTCTGTAGCGGGTACTCCATTTGATTTTAGACAACTCACAGCCATCGGGAAACGTATTCAGGACAAAAATGACCAACTGATCAACGGGAAAGGATATGACTTGAATTTTGTGCTGAACAAGCCCAAGACAGACAGTTTATTTCATGCTGCAACGGTTATAGGAGATAAATCGGGCATCATGATGGATGTCTTTACGGTGGAACCCGGCTTGCAGTTCTACAGCGGCAATTTTATGGCTGGAAAGAATATCCTCAAATCCGGCGTTAAGGATGACTATCGTACTGCTTTTGCATTGGAGACACAACATTTCCCTGACTCTCCCAATCACAAAGGTTTCCCTTCCATTGTGTTGAAGCCCGGAAAAGATTACAAAACTTATACTACTTATCAATTCTCAGTTAAAAAATAAGGAGTGGGATTGATAAAACCTCGCTAAAAATATATTAGTAAAATAGCGGAAGAGTAGAATTTTGTTGCTGAGTTTATAGGATAATGAGGACTTCAATCAAAGATGAAGTCCTCATTTTTTTAGAATAGATTTAGAGACAACCCTATTCAGTCCAAATTGCTTTCAAAAACTCCGATACCAAACAAAGCATAGTCGTACTTCACCGGATCGGCAACGTCGAGAGTACGCAGAATGGAAGTAATCTCTTCTACAGCTTTCCAATCATTCTGTTTTCGCGTAAGCAGTCCATATGCTCGTGCAACATCGCCTGTGTGGACGTCTAAAGGCAGCATCAGTGATGAGACGGGTATCCTTCCCCATAATCCAAAATCCACACCGTTTCTGTCATGCCGCACCATCCAGCGAAGAAACATATTCAGTCGTTTTGCACTGGCATTAGCAGAGACATCAGCAATATGTTTGCAGACATGTTTCTCATGCTGGATGAACAAAAATTGAGTACGAAAGTATTGCAACATTTTTAAAACAGAACCGCCCATATCATATCCGTCATTGAAAACAGCTTCGAGTCCTTCATGATTCATATAAATATTTCTCAATGAATCAAGAAAGAAAAGGCAATCGTCACCATTGAAGGTGCGATGAACAAAATGGGTCACACGTTTCCGATCAGCCTTGTCGGCATAAAGTAGAAAGTCGAAAGGAGCACGATCCATAAACACCATCAAACGGTTTGCATTTTTGATAATGCTTTTGCGTTGTCCCCATGAAATCGTAGCCGTTAAAAAAGCAGCTATCTCAATGTCTTCTTTTCGTGAGAATTGATGTGGCACCTGAATAGGATCCGTGTCAATAAATTCCGGGCGATTATAGCGATCGACCCTGTCGTCCAGAAAAGGCTTCAGTTGTTGTAATTCGATGGATGTTATCATTTCGTGCGTCTCTCATTCAAAGCATCTCACATTCATTACCAATGCATCAACTGTTTGAGGTATATTACCAATTCATTAGCCATAAGTTGATGTTGAGCTACCGTAGGATGTGAGTCGCAACCACCATAATATCGTTTACTAAAAAAATAGTATGACACGCGTTTGTCACCGCTTTCACGCAATCGTTGATTCACAGTGATAATGTATCCCTTCAAGACCGGTAATAAAGTGGAATCCGCCATCGAACTGGAAAGTAGCACGATATGTGCTTTGGGATAGTCTTTACGCAACGTTTGTACAAAATGAACATACGCGTTGCAAAAGGTAGTTGCATCCTGAATTCCATCATTCTGACCCAAACAGATAGTGACTACATCAGGTTGATAGCGCGCAAAATCCCATTGTATGGTATCATCGCGCAAATTGATTTTGTCATACACCTGCGGCATCACATATTTCATGTTGCAACAGCTATGAATCAATCCAATACCCGACACCGATGTCAGGTGATATTGTGCATGAAGCGTACGTGCGGTGACAGGTCCGTAACTTAAATAAGAATTATGTTGATCTTGCCATTCTCCTTTGCCACAAGGAATTTCGCTTTGATCACTACCAGTACCACAGGTAATGGAATTACCAAAGCACTCGATTTTTCGCTTTGGAGGTATCGGTGGAGGCAATAGTTTGTGGCAAATAGCACCATTAAATTGCAAATAGCCGATATTCGATTCGGTAGTCTTACAAATAATTACCGAGTGAATAGTATCTTTTAAATGATTGCCAACCGACAGCTTGCTTTCTGCCTCTGACAGTTTAAATCGCGAATAGTGTCCGTCCACAATGAGTTGAATATAATTGAAAAACTTACCATAAAGATGTTCATCCGTTAAGTCAATTATGCAGGAGTTGCCTTTAAACTTAAAAATGATTTGTGCACCGGGTGCCCAAAACGTCGGATGATTGACATCGGCAAAATCACCACGTCCCATGTAAGAGAAATATGGGTCGGATGCTTTGTAAAAGGTAAGACTTTCGGCAGCAAAAACAAAGGATACACTACATAAAAGGAGCAACGACAAAAAGAAAGTTTTCATACATAAATAATTTTGATTTTAAAGGACAAATGGAATCCCCTGCCACCTTATTTTCATGTCCATTATCGTTTGGTAGAACATGGGGATTTCATACATGAATAATTTGTTTTTAAAGGATATATGGAACTCGCCCCGAACATCGGGACTCGTTTCATTATTACAGGATTAAATTTATAGGGAAGTTAGAATCCATACCTCTGTATTCTCATATGCAAAGATAATCATTGTTTAGTTTGCTGACATTGTTTTTCAATGAACGAAAAAAGATGTTCTTCCAGAAAAACTTAGTACTTCCTAATATCATAGGGTTACGTTGTAAAATTTCTTAGTGTACCTTTGAGATACTTCGTTATTAAGGCAGGTCCATCAAACATTCACATATATCAGAGATAATCATTATTAAAACAAATAACAATTCAACCCCAAATGGGCTATTTCTTGAGTATGCCTCATAAACATAAAAAACAAAAAAACTTACTATTATCTAGATTAAAAGCTGCGAAAATTGAAATAAGAGCATTTTCTTTATCCATTTGAAAACGTTTGCAAAGGGATGTTTCTCGTTGCATTCGAACATTGATCGTGGTTTTAGGCAATATTTGTATATTTGACAACAAATTCAAAGTGTTGGTTGTACCTCTATTTTTATCTTAGGTGCGCTTACATTTTGAATCAAAATCGTTTATATAGTTGCTTTTATTTTCAAACAATCAATCTTTTACAAATGAGACGACTCTGTTTTTTAGCTATGACACTTTGTTTGTTTGTTAGCTGTGCTTACGCACAGGTGCCAGCTAACAGCCCGTTGGGCAATATGGAAAAGATGACTACAAACCATGCTACCTACACATTTTTCACCACCAATGGTAAGGCTCAGGTGATTGTTTATTCGCCGGATGTGATTCGCATTCGCATTGACAAACAAATCTTTGCTCCCGATTTCAGTTACGCGGTGGTTGCTAACCCTATGGCCTGTGAAGTGAAAACAACGAATAGTGCCGATTCTTACACCATTGCAACCGACTCAGTGGTGCTTCGCATCACAAAGAAGCCGTTACGATTCACGTTCCTGACCAAAGACGGTAAAACCATCAACACTGACGACCCTGCTTTCGGGACATCGTGGTTAGGGGAAGAAGTGACGACCTATAAGACCTTGCAAAACGACGAACGTTTTATCGGATTGGGAGAACATGGAGGTGATCTTGACAGACGGGGAACTGCGTGTGTCAATTATAATACCGATGATCCTGGTTATAACGACAGCAGCGAGCGTATGTATTCCACTATTCCTTTCTATATCGGACTTCACGATAAGCTGGCGTATGGTATCTTCATGGATAACTCTTCCAGGAGTCTCTTTAATTTTGGAGCCGGCAACAACCGCTTCTCGTCTTTCACAGCAAGTTGCGGAGAGATGAATTACTATTTCATTTACCATTCTTCCGTAAAGAACATTATTACTTCCTATACTTGGCTTACAGGGCACACTCCACTTCCTCCAATGTGGTCATTAGGATTTCAACAATGCCGTTGGAGCTATTTCCCCGAAGCCGATCTGCTTTCCACCGCAGCAAAGTTCAGAGAACGACATATTCCGATAGACATGATTTATCTGGATATTCATTACATGGATAAATATAAAATCTTCACCTGGGATTCTCAACGATTCCAGGATCCAAAGCAAATGGTTGATAAACTGAGAGATATAAACATGCATTTGGCGGTCATTATCGATCCGGGAGTCAAGATTTCCGATCATTATCCCGTGTACCAGCAAGGCTTGGATTCCGCACTTTTTATCAAATACCCTGATGGCACCAATTATGCAGGACAAGTATGGCCCGGTTGGTGTAACTTTCCCGATTTCACAATGCCAAAGACCCGTGCTTGGTGGGGACGTTGGGTGAAAACCTATGCTGATCTTGGTGTAACCGGTTTTTGGAACGATATGAATGAAATAGCTGTTTGGGGAAAAGAAGTGCCTGACTTACTCGATTTGAATTGGGACGGCCACCATACTACCTATCGGCAAGCTAAAAATGTGTATGGCTTTCAAATGGCACGAAGCACTTACGAAGGAGCAAAGAAATACATGAAGGGCGAACGTCCCTTTGTGCTGACACGTTCTGGTTATTCGGGGTTACAGCGATACACGGCAATATGGACAGGCGATAATCAGGCTAACGAAGATCACATGTTGTTAGGTGTACGGTTGATCAACAGTCTGGGTTTGTCTGGTGTCAGTTTTGCCGGCATGGATATTGGAGGTTTCAGTGGCAATCCCACCCAAAGTTTATATACCCGCTGGATGGAGATAGGAGCATTTCTTCCGATGTACAGGGCACATACATCCTTAAATACTAATCGCGAGGAACCATGGGATTTCGGGGAAGAATCTGAAGACATTGCACGTCGATATATCGGGTTTCGTTATCAACTGCTACCCTATATCTATTCCAATTTCTATGAATCGTCTCAGGACGGATTACCGGTGATGCGTTCCCTGGCTATCAATTACACGAATGATCCAATGATTTTTGAAGAACCATATCAGCAAGAATATCTTTTCGGTCCTTCAATACTGGTAGCTCCAGTCAAAAGTACTGAAGAACTTTCTAAAGTCTATTTACCCCAAGGACAATGGTACGATTTGTTCAATGACAAACTCCATGCAGGCAACCAATCTATTGCAGCCGAATCGGGGTTAAGTCAATTGCCTTTGTACATTAAGGCAGGAAGCATCATTCCGATGCAAAAGTTGGTTGAATCAACAGCATGCAACAGCGGGGACACGCTCTTTGTGCATCTGTGGGCAGGAACGGAAAAGAGCCAATATCAGTATTATGAAGATGATGGTATAACATACCATTACCAAGACGGTAATTTCTACAAACGCATGATGCAATATGATCCGCAAAATGCAACATTAGTATTTGATAAAAAAGAAGGAAGCATTGCATCTAAGTTTCATGTCATCACCTTGGTGCTGCACGGCTTTACACCTGATGAGGTGAAAGGGCTTTCAGTGAATGGTAGCCCAGTGTCCGTCAGTCAACAACAGATACGCTTTTTCACCAGCCATTTCACCTTTGTTGATTACGGGCCTTTTGATACAAAGGACGTGCTGACCTTTTCTTTCCCTGACAATGACAATCAGATAAACGTGAACTGGTAAAAACATTCTAAAATATATGAGGGTGTCCCAAAAGACACTCTTTTTTGGAAAGAAGAGGAGAAAGACAAAAGAGTAGAGCTCAATTAAGTATTGACACTCTAAAGAAAGTATTGGCAAATTAGCAATTTTGACTATGCTAACTCCTATTGTCCATGTTCTATTTCACTTAATTCAAGCCAACGCATGCTTTTTTCGTCAATCAGATCCATCAATTCAGCGATACGTTGTGAGTGAGAAATAAGAAGTTGCGCGTCGGTCGTACCGCTATTCAATACGTTTTCAAGAGTAGCTTTTTCAGTTTCAAAAGCGGATATTTCGGTTTCGAGTGATTCATATTCGCGACGTTCTTTGAAACTCATTTTACGTTTGTTTTCTACCCTATCAGGCTTTGTGTTTCTGGATTCTTTATTTTCTGCTCCCTTCTCGGGTTGGTTTTGCAGTGATTTCCATTCACGGTAATCGGTGTAATTGCCCGGAAAGTCTCGAATAATTCCATCTCCTTCGAAAATGAGGATATGATCCACTACCTTATCCATAAAATATCGATCGTGAGAAACGACAATCAAACATCCTTTGAATTGCCTTAAATAAGTTTCAAGCACGTTGAGCGTAACGATATCCAAATCGTTAGTAGGTTCGTCAAGAATTAGAAAGTTGGGATTCCCCATCAATACAGTACAGAGATAGAGCCTCCTTTTCTCGCCTCCGCTCAGTTTGTAGACGAAATTGTATTGCGTCTCCGGTTCAAAAAGGAAATGTTGTAGAAATTGTGATGCAGTGAGCCTACCCTCCTTGCCGAGATCGATTACTTCTGCAATGTTGCGTACTACGTCAATCACCTTCATCTGTTCATCAAATTGCATTCCATCCTGACTATAATAGCCAAACTTAACGGTCTCTCCGATATCAAACGTACCACTGTCGGGAAGAATTTCACCAAGTAGCATTTTGAGAAATGTACTTTTACCGGTTCCATTATTGCCTACAATACCCATCTTTTCATATCGGGTGAAAGTGTAGTTGAAATCGTTAACTAAGCGTATCTGATCAAAACATTTGGCGATGTGATGCGCTTCAAAAATCTTGTTTCCTATGTAGGAGGCTTTTGCTGCCAGATGTACTTCTTTATCATCGCGTTGTTGTTTGGCTTTTTCTTCTAATTGATAAAAAGCATCAATACGTGACTTTGCTTTTGTTGCACGTGCTTGAGGCTGACGACGCATCCAGTCAAGCTCTTTGCGAAGCAAATTATTGGCGCGATCAATTTCTGCCGATTGAGCAAGGAGTCGCTCCTGCCGTTTCTCGAGATAATAGCTAAAATTCCCTTTGTAGTTATAAAGTTGCCGCTGATCAATTTCAATAATACGGTTGCAAACGCGATCGAGGAAGTAACGGTCATGCGTAACCATCAGCAGACTCAGTCGTGAACGACTCAGGTAATCTTCAAGCCATTCGGTCATTTCCGTGTCGAGGTGATTAGTTGGTTCATCTAATATAAGTAGCTCCGGCTCCGAAATCAATACATTGGCGAGTGCTACCCTTTTTAATTGCCCTCCAGACAGTTCGCCAATGCGTTGTTCATAGCGGGTAATCTTGAGTTCCGACAAAATTTGCTTGATGCGTTGTTCATAGTCCCATGCCTGTAAATGATCCATCAAAGGCAACAATCGTTCTAATTCTGAATCATTATTGGTTGCAATTGCTTTTTCATAATCGGAAATCAGACATACCGTTTCATTATTGGAATTGAAACAAGCCTGTAAAATGGTCAGTTCAGGAGCATAAAAAGGGGTTTGACTTAAATATCCGATGCGTAAGTCCTTTTGAAACACAATAGAACCTGTTTCAAAATCTTCACTCCCATTTAACATCATAAGGAGTGTAGATTTACCCGAACCATTTGGAGCAATCAATCCTACCTTTTCGCCTTCGACGACGGAAAAGGAAATAGCATCGAACAGCCAAAGATCGCCAAAACGTTTTGTAAGTTGATCAACTTGAAGAAAAACAGCCATAAGAAAAGAAACAATGGGAGGGGGATGTATTGAAAGCTATCCCAAATGTGCTACAAAGTAACACATTTGGGACGATAATAAAGCATGCAAAAAACAATGATGAAAAAAAGCCTCACAAATATGTTTTTGCAGTATCATATATACATTTAATATTATTCAGTTACCACTATCCGTATGATTTTCACATCCTCTTGAGGACGATCATGAGTATCAGTTTTTACATTTGAGATTTTTTCGATAACATCAATGCCCTCTACAACTTCGCCAAAAACAGTATAATTACCATCTAAAAATGAAGTTCCTCCTATTGATTTGTAGACTGGCAATCACCATGTGAATGCCCACAGCATCTAAAAATGAAGTTCCTCCTATTGATTTGTAGACTTCACGTTGCTCAGGTGTAAAATGGAACAGTTTCATATCTTCCACCTTTTTCTGAGTTTCTTCATAGATTACATCGCGCAAAGCGTTCAGACCATCCGTATCATTGGCTTTTTGGAGTTTAACAATTTGAGAGCGCATAGTGTTGGCAATTTGCTGAAAAACCTCTTTTTCTTTGGCATAACGTGACGATTGCTCAAATTGATCGATTTCTTCATCATTCATCGTTTTCCCTTGCACAATATAAAACTGAGACCCTGACGAAGCTTTTTCGGGATTTACCTCGTCACCTTGTCGTGCTGCTGCCAAAGCGCCATGTTTATGAAAAAGCTGGGGGAAAATAATTTCAGATGGGAGCGTGTACCCCGGACCTCCGGCTCCTAAATGTTTATGTCGATCTGCATTCTTCGACTCTGGATCACCAGTTTGAATCATAAAATCTTTGATGACACGATGAAATAAAAGATCATTATAAAAACCTGTCTGTACCAATTTGATAAAATTATCACGATGTAACGGAGTTTCGTCATACAACTTCACGAGCATTGTGCCCAATGATGTTTCAATAGTAGCTGTCATAATGTGTTGATTGATTAGTTGCTAAAAGTGAAAGAATTGATAAAAAGCAATTATTGATACGTATCTATTTGTTCTGTTGTTATTTTCAAGTAAATTTGCCGTTGCTAACTGTCATAATAACCCGGCTAATCAACTTTTCCATTGATTAAGTGCTATCTTCGGTATGAAAATGTAACAAATCGGCCAAAAAGTCGATCTTTATGAAAGGTGTTTGAATTACCCCTCAATAATGATGCTCAAAAGTAAACAAAAAATCCGAAACCTGTTTTTGATTGCACTTGCAGTCATGGCATCTTTGTTGATTTTTGGATATATTCTATTGAACAACACCTATGTTCAAAATGAAATTCGTAAGAAAATCATTACCGAGTTACGAGAAACGCTGCATACTCGCGTTGATATTGCACAACTCTCTTTTCGTCCTTTCTCTCATTTTGTTTTGAAAGATGTTTATCTTGAGGATCAACATCAAGACACCTTGTTTTATGTTCACCAAGTAAATGTTCGGATTAATTTTTGGAAATTATTTGTGAGAAAAGTCTCCATCACGGAAGCCGATATTCATCAGTTTAATTTTCATTTAAGAATCGATTCGACTGGGCATTCCAATTTAGCATTTGTTCTGAAGGCTTTTGCTTCGAAGGATACAACTCATCGCGCAATGCGTATTTCGTTCCATATAAAGCAATTAAATCTTGACGCAGGACGCTTTCAATTTACTAACGAAATGAAACCATCGTTAGGCAAGCAATTTGATGCAGCGAATCTGGATGTACGAAACCTTCATATAAACATTTCGCTTCAAAAGTTTTCTGCCGATACGCTTGCTGCTACTATTCATTCGTTAAGTTTGACAGAGCGATCCGGATTTCGGATTGATAATGTACAAACCGTAATGTTAGGAAATAAGCACGGAGTCTTTTTCCCAAGATTTCTCTTAGAGATGCCTCATAGCACTTTAAGATTAGATAGCATATCTTTTCGTTACGATACTTTATCGAATTTAGCCCATTTTGTTCAAAAAGTAAAAATTAAATGCCATTTACTTCCTTCGGATGTAACTTGTTCCGACTTTGCGTGTTTTGTGCCATCATTCAAGGGCTACGATGTCAAGTATCGTTTGTCAACTTACTTAGAAGGAACTATTGCTAATTTGAAATGTAGGGATCTGAAAATAAGCAATAAAGACAATTTCCAATTTGATGGAAATTTTGAGTTAAGCGGGCTTCCGGCATTGGCTGATGTGTTTGTGTATGCCAATGTGAACCAACTACATATCAATATGGCGCATCTGCAAGATATGATTGCTCATTTAACTAATAAACCCTTTTTGTTGCCTGATCCGGTTTTGCGCTTAGGTACTATTTATTTCCATGGTTCATTGACCGGGTTCATGAGCGAAATGGTAGCTTATGGAAATATTTCAACCCGTTTGGGAACGCTCCAAACCGACTTGAAACTTAGTGTAACAAATCAACTACGTGATTTTAGCTATTCCGGCACGCTCGGTATGAACAATTTTCAATTAGGAAATTTCTTGAACAATCCTCAACTTGGCAATGCCACCCTTCATGCATCCGTACAAGGAGTCAGTCAGGCAAATCATCCAATGTCACTAACCGCAAATGCAACAATTGCTTCAATCATTTATAATCAATACATATATCAAAATATTGCTTTGGATGGAACAATAAAGAATCGCCAATTTAACGGGAAAGCAGTTATTCACGATCCCAATATCAATTTTGATGTTTCGGGGTTGATTGATTGGAATAAAAAAGATCCAATATATCAATTCAAGGCAGATCTGCAAAACTTCAGACCAAACGCATTACATTTGATAAAGACATACCCCAATTTATCCTTATCGTTGCAGTTGCAGGCAAATCTTCAGGGCGATTTATTGAATCAAGCAAATGGAACTATTTTCGTAACTCATGTTCAAATAGACAATAACAAGGATCAATATAAATTATCGTCATTAAAAATTGAGGCTACCCGATTGAGTGCATCAACCAATGAAGTGCATGTTTCTTCTCCTTTATTAGAAGGTGATATTCAAGGCCATTACAATTTGCTTAAAGTATCAGATGATTTGAATTATTTGGCATCCTCATATTTGCCCTCTTTGTTTCAAAAAGAAAAGAAACTTTCATTTTTCAATGATTTATCATGGAAATTTTCCATCGATCCCGACGAAGCCGAGAAACTGGGAAATGTATTGAATCTTTCTGTACAATTACATGATGGAGGAACTTTTGAAGGTATGTTGAATAGCAAAAAACATATTGTAAATGTGGCTTTAGATATACCAGATCTTACGATGGGTAAGAGTCATTTTACAAAACTGCACCTTTCGTGTGACAATCCGAATGACCAACTCCGGCTCATGTTCAATGCCATGATCCAACAGAAGGAATCCATTCTTAATTTCTATGCAAATATTTCAGCGGCTCACGATTCAATTGGGACTCGTCTTTCATGGGATAACAATGCCGTAACGACTTTTGCCGGCGAAATGGTTACACAAACACATTTTACCAGTAACAATAATCAAGTAATGGGACGAATGGTTATTTTACCAACTCAAATTATCATCAATGATTCGACATGGAACATTCGTCCTGGCCTTATAAGAACCGATATGCACACTTTTTGGATAGATCGATTCGATATGGATCGAAATTTGCAACATTTATATGTCAAGGGGACTATTTCCGACCAACCTTCTGACAGTTTGCAAATTGATTTGTTGGGCATCCGGTTGGAAGATGTGTCTGATCTGGTCAGGTTATCATCTCCACGACTTAACGGGTCGGTAAGTGGAATAGTTTCAATACTCAACGTATTAAAACAACCTATCATTAAAGCCAATGTAGTGGCACAGAATTTCGGGTTGAATAACACTGTATGGGGTAATGCATACGCTGTAAGCCATTGGGATGGGGTAAATCACAAATTAGACGCTGTAGGTAAGGTTTATAATGCCGTGGAAAAGGACACCGTAGCAATCTTGTCAGGAAGTTATTTCCCTGCAAATGATTCTTTGGCATTTTTTGGTGGTGCTCATCAGCTTCCTATCGACTTTTTACATCCATATTTAGAATCTTTTTTAGCATCCCCCAAAGGGTTTGCAAGTGGTACTCTTGCAATGTTGGGGCCATCAAAGCATTTATGGTTTGATGGCGATATATTGGTGCAAAAAGGACAAGCAGGGTTAAGTTATCTGAATACAACATATTTCTTTGATGATTCAGTACATTTTAAACGTGGTGAGATTGATGTACATAATATGACTATTCGTGATGGTGAAGGGCATGCCGGAACTCTTACTCTCGTTGCTACCAATCATGATTTGAAAGATTGGCACTACGATGTTCAGATTAGCACTAACAATATGCTGGCATTAAACACCACCGAAAACAACAATGCAAGCTTCTGGGGGAAAGCGTATGCCTCTGGGAAAGTACATGTCTTTGGCGATGAGAAAACCACACAAGTGAATATCAATGCTACTTCGCAACCAAATACTAAAGTTTTTATTTCAGTCGATAATTCTGTTTCAACTACCGACAATTCGTTTATTACTTATGTTGTAAAAAAATACAGAGAAAAGCAGTTAACGGCTCCGGCTAATCTGACACAAATACCGTCAAGTGATCAGGAAACTACTATCAATGCTACATTAAATGTAACTCCTGATGCACATATACAGCTTTTAATTGATAAGAGAGCGGGTGATCGAATTGAGGCAGTAGGTTCGGGAGTATTGAACATCCTCGATAATCTGCACACTTCCGATCTACAAATGTTAGGCAACTATACTGTGAATAGTGGAAATTATCTTTTCACATTCCAAAATGCACTTAACAAGGAATTTAAAATAGACAATGGAAGCACGATACGATGGGATGGATCAGCAAAAAATCCACAGATTGAAATCAACGCAACCTATCAAGTAACCGCTTCGTTAGCTGACCTGATGGATGCAGATTTATTAAAAACAACCAATAGAACAACTGTTCCGGTAAATTGTTTACTAAATTTGACGGGCAATTTAATGCACCCTGATATTAAGTTTGATATTGATTTACCAAATGCAAGCGATGAGTTGAAGCGCTCGGTCAAAAATATTATCAATACTGATGAAATGATGAATCGTCAGATTATTTACTTATTGGCATTTGGTAGATTTTATACGCCTGATTACATGAGTTCAACTACAAATAATATTGGCCAGAATGAGCTGTTTTCAGTTGCTACATCAACATTGTCGAGCCAATTGAACAGTTGGCTGTCGCAAGCTGTTAAAGGATTGAATCTGGGTCTCAATTGGCGACGTTCCGGCATGGGTAATATGCTTGGTAACGATTATGAAGCAGCTATTTTATATCAGAATAATCGCTGGGTTATCAATGGTAACGTGGGTTATCGTGATGATAACTTCTCAGCCACTAAATTTATTGGCGATCTGGATGTACAATACCTTTTCTCGCAGAATGGACGTTGGAGTATTCGAGCATACAATCATACTAATGATTATAAAGAGTTGGATCCATCGCTCTATTCTCAAGGTATTGGCCTTACATACACTGAAAATTTTAATTCACTCAGCAATTTATTCGAGGATTATTGGGAAACCTTCAAATTACTTTTTCGTAAAAAACTAAATACAAAATAAGGGGAAATCATCATGGGCTAATTCTTTTATATATTATTGACAAGCAACAACTTAATATGTTTATTTCTTATGAATACAACTGTGTTAAAACGCTTACTTCTTTTTGCTCTAATCGCTAGTTCTACCTCAGTATATGCAGACCCTCCAAAGTTGAGGCAATTATTTATGTCGCTACCTAATTCGATACTTGCTCTTGATTCTGCTCATCGGAGTGATTTAATGGCTTACTATTTTGATAAGAAAGTTGATTCGGTATCAAACGTTATGAATGGCTACACTCGCATCCTTACATGGGATGAACATGAGCATCATTTTGTTCTTGAAACATCTAAAATGGGAATTTTTGAACTTCAAATATTTAAAAATGGACAATCGTATTTCATTGCCGTGAATAAAACGGTATGTGCTCCGGCTTCTCTTTCATTTCTTTCCTTCTACTCTTTAAGCTGGGAGAGACTTCCTTTGCAAGCGCCCGAAATACAACCATCTGATTTTATCAAAACGGGCTTATCAGCTGATGAAATAGATCAGATAACCGGATTGATGACGCCGCTTTTTATTCGTTTTTCATTTGATTCCTTAAAATCAATTATTATGGTCACTTGCGATCAAAAATCTTTTTTGTCTGAAGATGGCTGGCAAAATCTTCAACCCTATCTAAAAACAACCCAACTTTATTTTGTATTTCAGCAAGGACAATGGGTACAGCAAACCCCTTAAATTAAAGCGTTACTTAGTTATTATCTATAAAACACAATCACCTAATAAAATCACACAGCAATGAACGTAAAGCACTTTCTTTTTTTAATTTTATCTTTGTTTCCCATTTTTGTTACGGCCCAGAACATTCGTGACGACTATGAAGCTTATATTAAACAATACCATTCTCTTGCCTTAATAGAACAACAGAAATATGGAATTCCAGCTAGTATCACTTTGGCACAAGGTATGCTCGAATCAAAAGCTGGTAAAAGTGTATTGGCAACAACTGCGAACAATCATTTTGGGATCAAGTGTAGCGACTGGACAGGTGACCATGTTTATCAAGATGATGATCAAAAGAATGAATGCTTTCGTAAATATCCCACTGTGCTTGCTTCCTACGAAGACCACTCCGCTTTTTTGCTGACTCGTAGCCGTTATGCTTCCTTGTTTTTGTTGCCTCAGACGAATTATAAAGGATGGGCACAAGGTCTGCAAAATGCAGGATACGCAACCAACAAGAACTATGCGACAAACTTAATTCAACTTATTGAGAGGTATCATTTAGAGCAATTAGACAAAGAAGGCTTGCGTATGCAATTGGCAGCACGTCATCAACCTATTGAAGAGAAGTCAATTGCAGAAGCATTGGCTGACTCATCTTCCGTATTTAGCAGTCATTTCGGCGTTATTGAGGCTCCTTTTACCCATAAAGTGTATAAAAATAATGGCATTAAATACATTATTTCAGTCTCAGGAGATACCTATCATTCCATTGCTAAAGAATTTAATCTGATAGAATGTTTGTTGCGTTATAAGAATGAGGTGGATAAAAATTACGTATTGCAACCAAATGAAGTAGTTTATCTTGGTGGCAAAAAGAATCACGCAGCCCTTTCTGTTCCATCTACACATCAAGTGATGCCAGGAGAGTCAATGTATTCCATTTCTCAGTATTTTGGTATCAAAGTGAAGAAATTGTACGAAATAAACAACATTCCTTATGGCACGCCTTCAGAGACATATAAAGTATTGCGCCTTAGGTAAATGAATTGAAAAAGTCAGTATGTCAGCACCACTTGCAGAACGGATGCGTCCTCATACACTCGAAGAATATGTCGGACAAAATCATTTGGTAGGCCCTGATGGGGTTATTCACCAAATGATCGAGTCTGGTCATCTTGCCTCATTTATCTTATGGGGACCACCTGGTGTTGGTAAAACCACTCTTGCACGAATTATTGCAAATCAACTTAAACGCCCCTTTTATGCTTTGAGTGCGATTAACGCCGGCGTTAAAGAAGTAAGAGAAGTAATTGAACGTGCAAAGAAAACACGTTTTTTCAATCAGCCGGGGAGTATTTTGTTTATCGATGAAATTCATCGCTTTAGTAAATCACAACAGGATGCTCTATTGGGGGCAGTTGAAGATGGTACGGTTACATTGATTGGAGCAACAACAGAGAATCCGTCTTTTGAAGTAATTACGCCTTTGTTATCCCGTTGTCAAGTGTTTGTGCTAAATTCGTTGTCACAAGAAGATTTACAACAACTTCTTGAGCGTGCGATCAAAAACGATCCTGAGCTTAATCAACATAACGTACAAGTGCTCGAAACGGAAGCTTTATTCCGTTTTTCCGGGGGAGATGCACGTAAATTACTCAATATAATTGAAATGGCTTTGGGTTTTGGCGATGAAGATGCAATAACCATTACCAATGACATGGTAACACAGCTCTTGTTACAACACTCAGTGGGTTACGATAAGATGGGGGAGATGCACTATGACATCATCTCCGCCTTTATTAAATCAGTCCGTGGCAGCGACCCTGATGCAGCAGTATATTGGTTGGCCAGAATGGTTGCAGGTGGAGAAGATCCAAAGTTTATTGCTCGAAGATTGGTGATATTGGCAGCCGAAGATATTGGATTAGCCAATCCAAATGCATTGTTGTTAGCTAATGCTTGTTTCGACGCCATTGCCAAAATAGGATGGCCTGAAAGTCGTATTATCCTTTCAGAAACAACAATTTATCTGGCTCTATCCCCCAAGAGTAATTCGGCATATTTAGCAATTGACAAAGCTTTGCAGTTAGTTGACGAGACTGGAGATTTACCGGTACCTCTTCATTTGCGAAATGCACCAACACAACTGATGAAACATCTTCATTATGGAGCGGACTATTCTTATCCGCATGATTCACCTAATCATTTTGTAGAACAAGCTTATTTGCCAGATGCTCTTGCCCGGAAATCTATTTGGGAAGCAGCAGATAATTCAACAGAACAAAAACAAGTTGCCTATTTGAAACAGTTGTGGAAAAATCGTTATTGAATCTTTTTCCCCCACAAAACGTTTCATTCTTGTGAAGGTAATGTTCAAAAATAGTTGTTACTTTGTTATCTGCACCATCCGAATATGATTTGTCGTAAAGACTTTATTTTCATGATACAAACAAAAAGACCAAATTAGATTCATAACATTCATTTAATCAATAAGTATATGTGTGGTATAGTAGGTTATATCGGAACAAAACACGCCGCCCGGGTGTTGGTAGACGGATTGGAAAAATTAGAGTATAGGGGCTATGATTCTGCTGGAATTGCAGTGATAGATGATCACAAAATCAGCGTAGTGAAAGCCAAAGGAAGATTGAAAAATCTGGAACACAAAATGGACCAAAATGGCATTCCTGTAGGTACTATAGGTATAGGCCATACGCGTTGGGCAACACATGGCGAGCCATCTGATATAAATTCTCATCCTCATGGCAACGAGCGGGTCACTATTGTGCATAATGGGATTATTGAAAATTACGTACAATTAAAAGAAAAAATGATTGCCAAAGGATACCATTTCTTATCCGAAACAGATACAGAGGTAATTGCAGTACTGTTAGATTATTACTACACAGGTAATCCTATTGAAACGATCACTCGGGTGATTGATAAATTGAAAGGATCGTATGCCTTAGGCATCCTTTTTGTTGATTTTCCAGATACGTTGTATGCAGTGCGCAAAGATAGCCCGCTAATAGTAGGTGTTGGAGAAGGTGAAAATTTTATTGCCTCAGACATCCCTGCTATTCTCAAATATACCCGCAATTATTATCTCTTGGAGGAAAATGAGATAGCCGTTTTACAACGAACGAACATATCCATTGTTGATCATGATAATGAACCCATTTCAAAAGAACTCTTTACCGCAACCTGGGATATCGAAGCGGCAGAAAAAGGAGGGTATCCTCATTTTATGTTGAAAGAAATTCACGAGCAACCGAAAGCCTTGTTAAGTACACTCTCACCTCGTATCGTAGATGGAATGCCCAATTTTGGTATCAAAGCGTTGTCTGATGACATTCTGAAAAGTTTTCAACGCATTTATGTTGTGGCGTGTGGTACAGCAATGCACGCCGGCATGGTGGGAAAAGCAGCCATTGAGCAATTAGTGCGCATTCCTGTTGAGGTAGATGTTGCTTCAGAGTTTCGCTATCGCAACCCAATTTTATGCAAAGACAGTGATTTAGTAATCATCATCTCACAGTCGGGTGAAACAGCTGATACTTTAGCTGCGTTACGGTTAGCCAAAGATCAGGGGGTGCATACTTTGGCCATAGTTAATGTAGTAGGATCATCCATAGCACGCGAAGCTAATAGTGTTCTGTATACATGGGCAGGTCCGGAAATTGCGGTAGCCAGCACCAAGGCTTACTCTGTACAAGTAGCTATGATGTATCTTTTTGCTATTCAATTAGCTCATGTAAAAGGAACAATTAGTACTGAATATACAAAAGTTTTATGTTCTGAATTGATGGACATTCCACAGCTTGCAGAACGGGCATTGGAAACTGCAGATAGTTGCCAGTTTTTTGCCAGTAAGTTTCAAAATGCTCATGATATCTTTTTTATTGGTCGCGGACTTGACTATGCGCTTTCTCTCGAAGGTTCATTAAAACTCAAAGAGATTTCGTATATTCATAGCGACGCACACCCTGCCGGTGAGCTTAAACATGGCACTATTTCATTGATAACTGATGAGATGCCGGTCATTGCTGTTGCTACTCAAACAGCATTATTGGAAAAGATGGTTAGTAACATCAAAGAGGTGATTACGCGCGGAGCAAAAGTGTTGTTAGTGTGCAAGGTAGAGAAAGAAAAGATGCGTGATTTAACTGACTATGTGCTTGAAATTCCTCCTTGCAATGATTTCTTTGCCCCGTTATTAGCCGTAATTCCCTTACAACTTTTTGCCTACTACACTGCCGTTTTGAGAGGATGTGATGTGGATAAGCCTCGTAATTTAGCCAAATCGGTCACCGTCGAATAAATGTCAAGAGCCATCTTTACCTGTTGTTGTCGTCGTTTCTCACGATGGCAACAACAGGTTCTAAATGAATCTCTTTCGCTTTTTCTTTCAAATAGGCTATTGCTGCTGCACGTTCATTAGGAATGATGCCTTCAAGAATGGCTTCTTTAATAGCATTTTTAAGCCAACCAATTTCCCGACATTGAGGCAACCCAAAAATCTTCATGATTTCTATCCCGTCAACTGGTGGCTGCCAATTTCGTAAGTTATCTTTTGCTTCAATGTCGATCAGTTTCTGACGTACTATCTGAAAGTTTTGAAGATGGCGTTTTACGCGTGCCTGGTTTTTTGAGGTGATGTCAGCTTCGCACAATGTCATTAAAGACTCTATGTCATCGCCCGCATAAAAGAGTAAGCGACGGATTGCTGAATCCGTTACCCCTTCTTCGCTTAGAACAATGGGGCGCATGTGTAACGAAACCATTTTCTGCACAAACTTCATTTTCTCGTTCATCGGTAATTTCAGACGCTTAAAAAGAGTTGGAATCATCTTTTCACCAATAAAATTGTGGTTGTGAAATGTCCAGCCCGCATTGTCATCCCATCGCTTGGTAACCGGTTTTGCAATGTCATGCAACAAAGCGGCCCAGCGTAACCATAGATTGTCCGAGTGTCGTGCAACTTTGTCGAGCACAGCTAATGTATGGATGAAATTATCTTTGTGTCCTTTTCCTTCTTTCGTTTCAACGCCTTTCAACGCCACTAATTCTGGAATAATGAGAGAAAGTAACCCACTCTTATCAAGCAAAAAGAACCCGATAGAAGGGCGTGGGGCTTCCATCATTTTATTCAATTCATCGGCAATACGTTCTGCTGAAATAATTTCAATCCGTTGACAATTCCTTTGAATAGACTCAAAGGTTTTATCTTCAATTTCAAATTCCAATTGTGTTGCAAATCGAATGGCACGCAACATGCGCAATGGATCGTCACTGAAAGTAATGTCCGGATCAAGTGGTGTGCGAATAATTTTAGAGGTTAAGTCGTCAATCCCATGAAAGGGATCTAACAATTCTCCAAAGTTTCTTTTTGTAAGCGATATAGCCAAAGTATTGATTGTAAAATCTCTTCGGCATTGATCATCTTCTAATGTACCATCTTCCACAACGGGTTTACGAGACTCTTTGCTGTAAGACTCACGGCGAGCACCAACAAATTCTATCTCTGTATTGCCGGCTTTTAGTTGTGCTGTGCCAAATGTTTTAAATATGCTGAGGGTAGCATGACGCTTCCATTTGGCAGCAACTTTTTGTGCCAATGCAATGCCACTCCCAACCACCATAATGTCGATGTCTTTAGAAGAACGATGGAGCAATTTATCGCGTACATAACCCCCAATGACATAGCAATCGCACATCATCTCATCGGATGCATCGGAAATAATTTGAAAGATTGGATGTTGTATAAAGTCTTGCATGCTTTAATCAGTGAATCTTATGTCTCTTAGTTTTAAAAATTGCATTATCGAAACACAATATCTGTGATTATTTCATTTCCTATATGCAGGTTGATTTTCTCAACAAGTTCGTGGCGGGACATCATCAAATTATGGCGCAATAGTGACGAAGACAAAGTTACATAGAGTTTTTTATGTCTTATTTCAAGGTGAGTTGTATATCCAGCTACACCACTTCCCATGATTTCCCCCCAAGATTGAATGAGCCGTGTCTCAAGTAGTTTGCTGTTGAGATTATGCTGCCCTTCCAAAAAAAGTCGAATAGCATCTCCAAGTGTTTGAGCATTTTGTCGTTTCATGGTGACTTCATTTTGAAGGTGATATAAGCTAAAAGACTGAGAAAAGACTTTAAACCATTATTCCCAATTCACATTGTTTTCGTAAGAGCTTTGTTTTTGATATTTCAAATCTTCCAACAACGACGATTTTACAGCAATACGAAACATATATGAAGTATAATAACCAACAGGAACGATCTGTGCTGACATCGTCCAACAGTGCAAATCACGTGTAATGCCAATGTTGATTTGTGTAAACTTTTTGTTTGCAAAGCTATATGATGCCGACCAATTGGCATTCCATTTCGGAGTAGGTGAAAGCGTCCCGTTGAGACTTAGATTTTGAGTCCACTGCATACCATACGCCATTGTATTATAATTAAAAACACTTGATTGACCATACATTAATGAGTAATTGAATGATAAACTCCAGTGGAATTGAGGCTTTTCATATCCATCGGCATCTATTACGTTATTGGTGGGTTTTGACTGTTTTTGAGTAGTTGAGTCAGACTTGTTGTATAACGAGGGTAAATCAGAATTGTCCATTGTGGGTGTTTGCGACTGCGTTTGTGATGTATCATCGCTTTTTTTCTTGCTATCACCTCGTTTGAAAGTCTGATCACTTAATGTGAAATTTTGAGAGAAATTAGTACCCATAAAACGTGGCAACTTGCCATGTGCCCAAAGAAGCTGATTAATATGAACAGGATTGTGATTGGCATCTAATCCATACATATAAGGATCGAATGTACCACCCAGATTAAGTGTATAGGATTTCGAGAAAGGTAGTTTCAGCCGTAAGTTGGCGCTGATTAACGACCATCGTAACGAATCGGCAGCTAAATTATAACTTCCGCTCAAACTGAAATTATCAATCAAACTCACCACTTTGTAAACCGGTTGATTAGTTGTATCCGATTTTTCTTTTAACTTCATCTCCACATTGTTGCTAAAAGAATAGCCAATTGCACCCGATTTTCCTGCTCCCGGATAACCGTAAAGTCCTCCTGCAAAAGGTGAATACAAAACCGTCTCTTTTTCCATAATTTGTGGATTTTGGCTGTCTTGCACATATTTATCGTATGTTTTGTACGATCCCCAAATAGGATTGCTAAAATCGGGATTGTAGGTAAAACTAAACGATGGAATAAATACGTGACGAATGCGATCAATCTTGTCTCCGAAAAGTTTTCGGTTTGGAATGAAAAAGCCGTAAAGAGTGGTTTGTGCAGTAACACTGGTGTTAAAATTATAAGAACGGTAGAACCCGGAAGTCGTGTCCATCACTACTTGCTGTGTCTTGGCATTCCAACTTTGCTTAACTGATTTGAAGTACCAGCGTTCTTCATAATTAATGGCAGGAGAAATGGTGATGTAGTTCAAAATGTTAAAAGAAGCAGAAATTGGGATTTGATTATCGATGCCATTCTGCCAATCGCGTGAAAAGGAAGAATGCATCAATAAGCTTTCTTTTGTCTGAATACTATTGGCAAAGGAACCTGAATAAGACATAGCGATTTTATCGTACCATTTTTCCGGCCCTACGCTATTCTTGCTTTTGAAAGGATAAATCCGACTCATATTGACCGTGAGGTTTGGTAATTGAATATTGATGGTTGAATCGGCGGTGCGTTGCGTAATATTAGCATTGGCTGACAAAGTAAAGGGACTGTCAGGAAATCGCTGTGAGAAATTCACGCTCGAACTTTTGGTGTTTTGTGACATCAAAGCGGGATTGTACACGTTGTTAATATTACTACGGTCATATCCACTGGTTGAGAAATTCACGCTAGCTGAAAGTGTGGAGTACAGAGATGCTTTTGTATCTTGTGTATGGGTCCACTGAATATTCATATTGTTGGCAACACTATAGTCCGGCATTCCTTTCTCATCCGTAACATCCTGACGATAGCTGAAGTTAAAGCTTCCCCTGTATTTATATCGTTCTACATATGTACTGATAGCATTGACCGCCCACGTTCCTTTAGTGTAAATCTCTCCGGTTAATGCTAAATCCATATAGTCATTGATTGCAAAATAGTAACCTCCATTATTAAGAAAGAACCCTTTTGTGAAATCGTCTCCATACGATGGGACGATGACTCCTGATGAATATTTATCATTGAAAGGAAAATAGCCGAAAGGAATAGCCAACGGTAACGGGACCCCTTCGATCACCAAATAAGCGGGACCGGAAACAATATACCCTTTAGGCTTTACTTTGGCTTTGGTCAATTGGATATAAAAATCCGGATCGTCATGATTGTCACAGGTGGTATATTGCCCGTTAATCATGTTAAAGGTGTTATCCTGGGTTAGTTTTGTCAGATCACTTACCACAAAACCATCACCTTGTTGTGTCACGGTATGATGAATAAATCCTCGTTTTGTCTTGAAGTTGTATGTTAACTCTTTCGCATCAAACTGGTTGCTCTCATCTTTGAAATTTGGCTGACCTATCCACTTCCCGATTGAATCTTTCGATCCCGTTGCATAAACCAGGCTACTATCCATTTTCATGCGAATGTAGTTGGCTTTCAAATCCATCTTTTGATACTGGATATCACCTTGCCCATACATCAAACCTGTACCATTACCAAAAAACACAATCGAATCGTTGGCCTGATAGACAATCTTGTCCGTAAAAGATTGCTTATGTTTGCCTTTGGCAGTCGTATCCTGAGGCATTTTTTGATGCGACGCATCTGAAGCAGGCTTAATTGTCTTTTGAGAAAAGCCTGTTGTTGCTAAACTCAAGAAGAGAAGCATTAATAACAGTATCGGTAAAAAGTTGATTTTTATCGCTTTATTTTGATGCATGCCATGTAGATAGGAGCGCCGATTATCCTGCAAAGATAATACTTTTTGGCGGTGCGATAAAGTTAAGCTTACGCGCAAGCCTTTCGTATAGCGTAATTTGTTTTCTTTATGGTTGGTATTGTTTATAAAACGTTTTGCAATTAAGTAGTCAATATCTATTTCAAATCAGTTACATTGTAAGCATTAGCTATGAATTGGTTCAATTCCAAAAGTAAAGCCATCTTTTACACGGTCAATCAATTCGGGTAAAATATCCTCATATTCACCTACTATACCAAAATCGGAAAAATGAAATATCGAAGCTTTGGGATTATGATCAATGGCAATAATTCTTTCAGCTCCCTTCATGCCGGCAATGTGCTGAATAGCTCCCGAAACACCCACTGCAACATACACTTTCGGGCGGACGGTTTTCCCGGTCTGTCCTATCTGACGGGCATACTCGGAAACCCCCTCATCGACAACTACGCGGCTACATGCCCATTCTGCTTTTATCTTCTTTTCTTTTAATGCTTCAACCAATTTTTTAATCAATTTCAAACTGTCGCCGGTAGTTCCTCTCCCGCCGGAAACAATGATGTCGGCATCAAAAAGATCTTGTAATCCACCATCGCCACGCACAGTTTGTAATATTTCAACACTGAATTCTTTTTCTGTAAGCTTTGGTTCGAAGGTTGACAATTTGCCTGTTCTTCCTTCTTCACGGGGAGGTACTTCAAAGGTTCCTGCACGAGCAGTTGAAATCTGAGGATAAACAAATCCCAAAATGGTTGCTAATTTACTTTCACCATAGGTTGGTCGGCGTGAATGAAGTATCGGTTTATTGATGACTTTCTCTTTGCGGTTAACATATTCACCAATCTCAAGTCCGGTACAATCTGCCGTTACACCGCTACCTGTTTTCATCCCGATACGCGGAGCAAGCTCACGTCCGGATGTGGTGGCTGCAAAAAGTGCAATTTCAGGATTTCGTTCTTTTATGACCTGGGCAAAAATCGATGAAAAAGGAAGTACTAAATACTCTTCCAGTTTGTCATTCTCAACTACGATCACTTCGTCCGATCCATGTTCGAAAAGCGTTTGCGCTTGATCCTTTATGTTTTTCCCTATAAGAAGCGTCATTATCTTTGTGTCGTTTCTTAACTGATCAGCCAGTTTGCGAGCCGGGGTAAGTAATTCGATAGAAGGACGGATAATTTTCCCATTGGCAACTTCTGCCCAAGTCAGAATTCCTTTTACCCCTTTTCTATTGTCGTAAAATGGGAAATCAGGAACTTCCGACACTTTGTTCTCTGCAACCTCTTTCTTCTGCAATACATTTCCCCCTTTTTTGAAGTTGGAAATCAAATTGTCAACCAAAGTTGTTTCATTGTGGCCTTCCGACATGATAACCGGCGCTCTTTCGCTGACAATATTCACCACATTTGCTACAATGGTAGGTGATCCTCCAAGTCCGATTTTCTCGGTTCCTAATCCGATATCATCAATTCCAAAAACCGTGATAGGAAGATTCCGGGCTTTGATTGCTCCGGTAAGTGATGGTTTACGTGGTGGAATCCCGGTTGCTGTCAACGAAATAGCACATGGCATAGGCAATTTCATCATCTGATAACCACCTTCGATGATACGTTTTGCAATCACATTTCCTTCTCCATCCGCTTTTGCGCTTTCCACAAAAGTAGCTTGCGGAATACCTAAACTTTCCGCCACCTGAGAAGGCACATGTGCTGTATCACCATCGCTTGTTTGTCGTCCTGCAAGAACAATGAAGGGTTCTTTCGAATCTTTGGTAAAACCTAAATGTTGAAGCATCGTGGAAATCGCCAGGCCGGTGGCATAGGTATCACTACCTCCTAATTTACGGTCGGACAAAAGATATGCTTCGTCATATCCCATCGAGATGGCTGTTCGTAAAGCAGTTTCAAAAGATTGCGGTCCCATGGAACACACAATCAGACGGGCATCCGGATATTGTTTCTTGAGTTGTAACCCGGCTTCAAGACCAAACTGACAATCAATATTGATAATCGATTTCGCTTTTGTCCTGTCCATCAACCCATCGTCTCCCATTCGCATTTCGGTTGGGAGCGGTACTTGTTTTATTAAACTTATAATTGTAAGAGCCATTGTTCTTTTTTAAAATTACATGTTTTGAAAATCAGGACCATTACCGCCATTGGGAACAGACCAGGTAATTCCGTCGCCGGGTGTTTTGATGTCGCAGGTTTTACAATGCAAACAGTTTTCGGCATGAATTCTCAACTCCTGATGCCCGTTTTTATCCGTGTGAAGTTCATACACTTCGGCAGAACAGAAATACTGACACGGTGCTCCGTATTGTTTAATATTAATGGCATCAAACGAGGCCGGATTGTTTACACGCACATGGGGTATTTGCTGCTCATCGTGAAAGACTCCGGTATAATAAACATCGGTCACCTTATCAAAGGTCAGCACTTTATCAAAGCCCAATTTCCCTTTGAATCTTTCTTTGAACGGGGTTTCTTTGAATGCTATCAATGTTTGGGTAGCATCTTTATCAGGATGTGATTTGAGTCTTCCGCAGAATCCTGCACCGCCTGTTATCAATTGTGTTCCAAAATGAATGGCACCAACTGCTAACCCTTTCGAGAAGCCTTGTCTGAAGTTACGAACAGGATACATTTCCTCATAAATCAAACTATCATTCATCAACAATTTATACTGACCAAGTACGCTTTTCGAAAAATCGTTTTTACTTAGAGCTTCTGCTGCAGTTTTGGCTGCCAGCATACCTGAAGTAATGGCAAGATGAACACCTTTTAATGCAGGCATGGTAACCAATCCTGCACTATCACCTACTATCAGCGCGTTGTCGGTATAAAGTTTAGGAATAGCATAATAACCGCCTTCGGGTAATGTTTTTGCACCATATTCCACCAGCTTTCCCCCTTTCAGGAATTTAGCAATAAACGGATTCGTTTTCCAAACCTGAAAAGCATCATGCACATCAAAGGTCGGATCCTGGTATTCAAGTCCTACAACCAAACCAACGGCAACTTTGTTATCGGTTAATCCATACACGAAGCCTCCGCCAAATTCTTTCATATTAAGTGGGTAACCCATGGTGTGATAAACCTCACCGGGCTTGATATTGCCTTCGGGGACGCTCCATAATTCTTTACATCCCAACGAATACATCTGGCAATTTTTACCCCTATCCAGATCATATTTTTTAATCAGTTGTTTTGCTAAACTGCCTCTTGTGCCTTCTGCAAAGATGGTTAGCTTTGCTTCAATCCTTGTTCCGGGTTGAAAGTTTTCCAATTGGTTTCCATGATGATCAACGCCGGTATCGATAGTTTTTGCACCGATTACTTTACCATCTTCGTACAAAATCTCATTAATTGAAAATCCGGTGTAAATCTCAACTCCTTTTTCTCTCGCTTTTTTTGCCAGATAACGGCAAACTTGTCCTAATGAAGCGGTGTAATTATCTTTATTGTTCATGTAAGGCACATGAACCGGCAATTTAAATGCTCCTTTTGCACTTAGTAAAACGGTTGTGTCTTCGCTTACTTTCGAGTTGAAAGGAATCTCATTGAAGTCAACTTCAGGCAACAACTTTCTAAAGATATCCGTTTTGATTACTGCACCCGATAAAATATGACTCCCAATAGAACTTCCCTTTTCAATTAATAAAATCCGTCTACTTAGCCCTTTTTGTTTTAATACATCCGCAAGATGAATGGAAGTCGCTAACCCGGAAGGGCCACCTCCAATAATTAGAATATCAGTTAAAACAGTATTTGCATTGCCCATTACTTATTTTTTTAAAATTATGACCACCCGGTTAACTCTGTGATGTAACAACTCCTTATTTTCTTTGATAGATTAAAGGGATGCGATATCACAATCAGTACCCATACCTCACAACTTTAATCTCATTTTGCAATGTTGGCTTTGCAAAAGTGGCGCAAAATTAGATAATATATTCATGAATAATTCATCTTTGGCTATTGTGGAAAGTATGTTATAAAACATCCTTTCAAATTGTGATTTGACTTACAAGTCATTAAAAACTTTTATTGAACAAGAAACAATGTATTTTTTGCACATATTGTGATTCTATGTGCAATGAAAAATGCCGAAGTTCAACCACTCGTGAGCTTTGGCATTTAATAATACGGAGTTTGTTCTGTCTCAGATTCAGATTCAGAAATGAAGTATTAACCCGAGTGATACTATTTTCACTGAAGGCCCTTTATCTGATTGAAATAAATTAGTCGGAGAATATTTAGCATATACGCTTATGCATCCCTTCCCGACTTGTCCCATATAACTTATATTAAGCGGATTGGTATTGAGTCCATGCGCTTCTACTGCTTCCACGTTGTTTCCCGAAGCATCATTATAGCTCACTTTATAGGAAGAAAAGGTTTTGATTCCGGCTACCACACCTGCCGAAAGATAAATGGAGTGTGCCCTTCCTTCAAAAGGTTGCCATTCGAGCAAGGCAGGAATAGTCAAATACACTACTTTAAGTCTGCTGTATTGATAATTGATCCCTGCCGGAGCCGGATAAACTCCCGTTACTCCATTTACATCCACCAAATGGGTATTATCATCGAGCCGAAAGGTGTACCAACTCATTCCTAACCCGGTGGTAAGACCCAACTTATTGCGATATAACGGTAAGATGTGTTGAAATAAATTGATAAACCATTCCGTCGATTGATCGGCTTTCAGCGTGACGCCGTCAACATTGGTCATGTGTAAGGAGCCGTCAGTAAAGTTGCTGTAACCGATACCAAATCCTGCCCAATGAGCTGTCATTGTGTAAGATGATGAGGTATGCTGTTTCTTGCCAGTAAGAAAAGCAGGCAGTTGAACACCTAAATCTTCCATAACCGTCCATTTCTCATAACTATTGCCATTGCTGTAAATGCCTTCATACAGTTGTTTGTCAGAAGCCGTATCATTAACCGTTCCGACATTATATACTTTTACTTTTATCTGGTCATTCCCCTCTTCAACCTTTATCAGTTTATTGTTGAAGAGAAATGTTGTATCTGATGGTGTTTCATTAGCGGCAAACACGGGATATCCTGCCATGAGGAACATAAACAAAAGAGGCATAATCTTTTTCATAGAATTGCTTGTTAATGGGTTGTTGTTATTTCTTTTTGAGTAATAAGTTGAGTATTTCTCCGGAATCATCTTTCGATTCAAGGTAGATAAGCGTAATTTGTATACCGGATGAAGATGATTCATTGTAAAGAATCATTCTATTCTCGCTGCCTTTACGGGGGAGTTCCAAATATTCGGAGGTCAATACCCCACTCGCAACCACCTGCTTGATCTTTTTTGCTCCTTCCTGATCCTTTGCAAGGCACTGGCGAATAAACACAGCAGCGGATGGATCGTTTTTGATCACAATGCTTTTGAAAAGTGAAAAATCATACTGTTTCAACACCTCTCCGGAGAGTTCCACCATCACCACTCCTTTCTTTTTTCCATACTGGTCAAATACTTTGCTGATCTGCAAATCTTGCTGGGCAAGCATCGGATGTGGGATGGATAAAGCTGTCAGCAGAAGCAGCAAAAGATACATTTTGTTCGATTTCATCTTTAAATATTTATTTATATCATCAAGGTCATAAGAGACCTGCATCGTTGAGGGCGGGCATGGATATTATCAACGACCGATCAATTGGGATAGTTGTTGTTCCACCAATGCATCATCGTTCAGGTGACCAGCACTTGCTTTCACTTCATTGGGCGCCGATATGATTACCTGCAACGAAGCCAGCGCCTTTTCTTTCACCACGTTGATATCCGTGCATTTCTGACCGTTGATATATGCATAATTCACCGGTTTTTCGCTTATGAACGCTTTAGCCAGAAACAAACCCAGCAGCAACGTTGCGGCAACACTGCTCCAACGAATGAATGGTGTGATCATTACTTTTTGTTTTACCACCTTCTTTGTTCCGGCAAAATAGCTCAGCAAAGCACGGTCGGCTTCAAAGCGTTGCGGAAGGTTTTCTTGCGAAAGAAAAACGACCAATTGGTGTTCTTCGGCTACGGTAGTCATTCCTTCGTAATATTTCTCAAGCAATGCATCAGCTTGTTCCGGTTGTAAAACAGTTCTCTTTGTTCTCATCTTGTTTGTCCTCATTTTGTCCATCGTATATACTCTTCGCGGACTTTCTTGCGTGCTCTCGACAGGTTCATCCTGACGGCTTCCGGCTGTGTCCCGACAATCCCGGCAATCTCTTCCACTTCGTACTCTTCCATGTCTTTCATCCTGATAATCGCCTGTTGAAGCGGCGGCAGCTTCCCGATGATATCCCGAAGTATCCGGCCGGTGCTCTTTCGTTCCAATTGCAGGTAAGGATCGTCCGTTCCCGCCTGATGATAAACATCATCTTCAAGCGACACCTCCCGGTTACGATTTCTCAAACGATCGATGCAAAGATTCTTTGTCATTGTGGTGGCAAATGCAGCTACACTGTCATAACAATCCAGCGAATCGCGGATATTCCAAAGCTTAAGAAACGCCTCTTGCACGGCATCCTCGGCATCCTGCTTTTCCTCAAGCATATTCCATGCTATGTGAAACAACTTGTCGCGTAGCGGCAGTATCTCTGCCTTAAATCGTTCGGGATTCATTTATTATATGACGAAGTAATCTTACAAGTATAACATCCGTTTTGCTATTTCTTTTGAAATTCTTTCAAGAAACGTTCTTATGTGCCTGATTGAACGAACAAAGCTACAAAAAGGAAAGTAAAACCGTACATTCTCATACCTTGAGAATAAGAATTGGTGAAGACTTCACTTGAGAAAGAGGTCTTGTTTTTTATGAGTTCCGCTTATCAAAAGGCTTGCTTTGCTATCGTATAACAAATGTTCTGCCAAAAAGAGGAGGTTGTTAGAAATAAATGTAAGTTTGCAGGGGAAAAGAAATTCCAATAGGTCAAATTTGATTTGCATAATGACCTCACAAACCTTTTGGGGAGGTCCAGGAACCTAATCTTCACTGAATATGATAAAAAAGAGGGATAAAACAAGCGATCACCTTGAATCCATTCCGGGGGTTGGTCAAAGCATCGCAAAGGATTTACAGGACATCGGGGTTTATAAAGTACCGGATTTAATCAATAAGAATCCCGAAGAACTATTTGAAACCTTGTGCATAAAACGGCGCATGAACATTGATCGTTGTGAATTGTATGTTTTTCGTTGTGCAGTGTATTATGCAGAGAATGACGAACATGACCGGGAGTTGTTGAAGTGGTGGAACTGGAAAGATAATAAGCTTCAATAGCATATACGATCCGAGTCTTCAAGCGGGAAACAGGCCTGAAAAAGCGACAACACGCACTGCTACATGATTAAAAGTCACAATTGTGTTGTCATCATGCTTAGATTAGCCTGAAAATTGATACTTTTGCATGTTTTATTGTTATTCTTTCACACCGTGGCATCGTGATTCATATTATAGGCATAAGAGTCAACATTTAGTTCTATCACAATTATGGAACGAGTCTCATACGTCCTCCTTAATGTAAAAAATATATGAGTAATTATCTATCTGGTTTTACAAAGGCTGACTAACGAGTGACCTCGTCCGGTGAGCTGCAAATCAAGAGAAGAAGGCGTTAAAATCTTCCTTGTTTGAGCGACGAAGGAGCGAGTTTGGAAGATTCAGCCTTCGAACGCCTGTTTTGCGAGTGAAGCGGGCGAAGTCTTGACTTTTTTTGGTTGCTTTTTGGTGTCAAGACAAAAAAGTAACTGAGGTTTGGGGTGAAACCCCAACTGTAAATGTTGATTAGGTAATAAAACAGATAATCGATAAAAAGTAAAAACAATCGTATGAAATCCCCATGTTCTACCAAACGCCAACGGACATGAAAATAAGGTGGCAGGGGATTCCATTTGTCCTTTAAAATCAAAATTATTTACAAATGAAAAGATTTGGTTTATGGGTTTCATTATTCGGCATCGTCTTGATGGGATGTTCAAAAAATAATGATGTGACAGGTAATTCGTCGGTCGTGACTGTTACTACAGCCGGCACATTGGCAAGCCTATTGGGTTCATCGTTAAAAACAAGGAAAATTCTTATTGTTAAGGGACCAATCGATGCGCGGGATTTCGTAACGATACGGGATAGCATGCCCGCCTTGACAACATTGGATTTAAGCGCTGACACGATTGTCGGTTACAGAGGATCGCTCGGAACGGAAGGAGCAAAGAATACGATTTATCCGGCAAACACAATACCTCCTTTTGCTTTTTATAATGCTGCGACACAAACCAATAAAACAAGTTTGTCCACAGTAAGCCTGCCAGCAAAAATCACCGACATTGGTGACTCTGCTTTCATGAACTGCACCGGAATAACTACCCTCATAATTCCTTCAAAGGTTGTTTCCCTTGATGCCGGGGCTTTTTCAGGTTGCAGCGGCTTAGCCGACATAACAATCCCTTCATCAGTAGTTTTCATAGGTTCTTATGCCTTTTATCATTGCAGCGGTTTAACCACGATCGAAGTCAACGCCACGACTCCGATTGATTTAAGCCAATCCATCTCGGTATTCGATGGCGTAGAGACCAGTTCTTGTGTGTTGTACGTGCCTGTTGGGACAAAGAGCACTTATCAGGCCGCGACAGGATGGTCAGTCTTTTCATACATATCGGAACTCGGAGGCGGACAGGCTGTGTAGACTCCAGACTGAAACTACGCCGTATCTTATTCATTGCTGCTTATATTATTGTTTATGCAAGAACGGATTATCGGTATTATGGGCGCCATGCCCGAAGAGATTAACGAGGTGGTGGAACTGCTGTCGGGAAAAGAGACCTTTACGATAGGGAAAAGAACCTACTACGTGGGGAGGCTTAATGCTGTCAAGACGGTGGCCGTATTTTCCCGTTGGGGAAAAGTAGCCGCAGCAACCACAGTCACCACACTGATTCAGGAGTTTCATATAACAGAGTTGATCTTTACCGGAGTTGCAGGAGCTATTCATCCCGACCTTACCATTGGAGACATCGTGATCGCGAAACGGTTGGTGCAACACGATATGGATGCGCGCCCTCTGATGAAGGAGTTTGAAATACCACTTCTTGGCCTGACCTTTATCGAATGTCATTCTCAACAGGTAGATGTGGCTACCAAAGCAGTAAGCCACTTGTTGGAAAACAAACACCTTCATGCCGTCATTTCAACGGAACAGTTGCAAAAATTCGGCATCCACCATCCGAAACTTCACACCGGCGATATTGCCAGTGGCGATAAGTTCTTCGCGGGAAGTGAAGATAAAAACCGTTTGGCGACCAAACTGCCATCCGTGTTGTGTGTTGAAATGGAAGGAGCCGCCGTGGCGCAGGTGTGCATTGAATATGAGATTCCCTTCACCATCCTTCGCACCATTTCCGATGCCGCCGATGAACAGTCGCCGGTTGATTTTCCTTCTTTTCTCACCGAGATAGCCGGGAAGTACTCCGCCGAAATTATCAAAAACATCTTCGAGCACTTATCGAATGAATCATCATAAACTCATGCGGCAGAAACAACGACACTCCGTGGCTAATGATTTAGTTGTTCTAAAGTGCAGCGCACCGAAACATCATGAAAGATCAATCTGAATCCGGAATGTAGGTATTACACCGGATATCCTACTAATAATTGCGAAAATGGAACATCATCAACATCACCACCATGAGGCGCCACCAATGACAAGCCTCAACCGGGCTTTTATCATCGGCATTGTCATTAATCTGCTTTATGTGGTTATTGAACTTGGAGCCGGCGTCGTGTACAACTCCTTGTCGCTTATCTCCGATGCGGGACACAACCTGAGCGATGTGGCCGCGTTGGGTTTATCGTTGCTGGCGTTTCGTTTAGTCAAGGTAAAAGCAACCGACAAATTTACATACGGCTACCGCAAATCGACCATCTTGGTTTCGCTCATCAACTCGGTAGTACTCTTTATCGTGATCGGCGGCATCATAGGCGAAAGCATTGCACGTCTTCAACATCCGGTGGTGATACAGGGAATGCCCGTGTCTATTGTTGCCGGGATCGGCATAATCGTCAACGCGGTTTCAGCCATGCTGTTCTTTCGTGACAAAGAGCATGATTTGAATGTCAAGGGAGCTTACCTTCATTTGATGTCCGATGCGGCTGTTTCCATGGGTGTGGTCATCTCCGGTATACTGATGGTACTCTTTCATGTTTACTGGTTGGATATGGTGATGAGTTTGCTCATCGTGATCGTTATCTTTTATTCCACCTGGAAACTGTTTCGCGACAGCCTTTCATTAACACTCGACGGCGTCCCGCAGGGTGTCGACATGGCGAAGGTTGCTGAAGTCATAAATGGCATTGACGGCGTTACCGACGTTCACCATGTGCATGTGTGGGCGATGAGCACCACACAAAACGCGCTTACGGCACATGTTGTCATACGTTGTACCACAACGCTGGAACAACAGGCTGAATTGAAACAAGCCATCAAAAAACAGTTAGCTGCCATAAATGTGCATCATGCCACCCTCGAGTTTGAAACACAAGAAGAACACTGTAAGGAAACGTTGAGGGAATAGGCGGACAACAAAATCAGAAAGTTATGAATGAAGAAGTTAAGAAGTTCAGGAATAAACCTGTTTGCTGTACCATGACCCAATGATTTCATGACAATTCATTTTCTCCATTAGGAGATCAATAGAAAGAAAACACCATCCGATGTTGTAAAACACCTATATTATTTACAATATATTTACATATATTTAGAAAAGAAGCTTTCCCATTTGGTATAATGCCTGTACCATTTAGTATAATGTCTATTCCATTTAGTACAGGGTCTATTCCATTTGGTATAATGTCTATACCATTTAGTACAGGGTCTATTCCATTTGGTATAATGTCTATACCATTTAGTACAGGGTCTATTCCATTTGGTATAATGTCTTTTCCATTTGGAATAATGTCTATACCATTTGGTATAATGTCTATTCCATTTAGTATAATGACTATACCATTTGGTATAATGTCTATTCCATTTAGTATAATGACTATACCATTTGGTATAATGTCTATTCCATTTAGAATAATGACTATACCATTTGGTATAATGTCTATTCCATTTGGTACAAGGTCTATACCATTTGGAAAAATATTTTCTTCATTTGGAATACCGTCTATTCAATTTGTAACATGTTCTTTATAAGCTGAATCCATACTTATTCAATTTTATATTCTCCCAGAACAACTTTGCAAGGGTTTGTAATAAATTACAATCAGGTCTGTCGAATATTGAATCGGGACGAAAGTAATTTCAATCGGGGCGATTGAATATTAAATCGGAGCGATAGTAATTACAATCGGGGCGATACCATTTTTTTTAGCAATCCTTTCATTTCAAACAGCCATTATAAGGGGTTTAAATCTTTGTTTCTTTGTTAGATACCAAACAACATCACGCTGTCCCCTCCTTCACGAATGGTTGAAATGCTCAAATCGGGATAAACAGGAACCCCTCATCCGGTGACTTAGAGCCATACAAGTAAGTAAATTTAATAACAATTGATTTTTTACCCCATAAAATAAAAAATACCTCACGATATAAATTATTTTCATGAGAGTTTGTAAATGAAAAACAATATATTTGCAGGGGGGAAACTAATCACCTAAAAATCAAGAAAGGGGCGTAAAGTTCGGCAGTAGGAAGAGAAAGGGTTTACTCAGAGAACTTATGTAGACAATTTGACAATGTGGGTGGTAAATTGTACTCATATTGAATTTGAAGTAATCATAGGTGGATGTTAGGCAATTATTTAAAAATGAAAAAGAAAAAATAACATGACCGAAAAAGAAACATTTTTACAATTTATTGAATTGACATTAAACAAGTTAAGAGTTCACAGACAAATAGCTGTAGAATGTGAGGTAAAAGGAATAATGATTGATTTACATGATAAAATAATCTCACACAGTTTGGTCTTGCAAGATTTGGTTTCTAACACCGATTTATCAGTAAATTATATCAATCTATTTCAGAATGACATAAATCAGACTTTAAATTTTTTCCCATATATACAACAGCAAAATTTAAGCTTTATACAACCTCAAAATAAAGAACAGCTTAGGATTAACATTGAATCCCAGACCATAAATTTAGAGAAGCAATATAAACTATTGCAATTCAATCTTGACTTCTTTAAAAAACTCAATTTTTTCAGTAGTAATATAGTTGCTATAGGTGCAAATGGTAGTGGAAAAACAACTCTTTCGAATGATTTAAAAAGATATCTACCTAACACTGGAGTAGTTATCTCAGCTCAAAAAGTTTTAATTATTCCAACGTTTAGTGGTGTCTCAAATTACAATAGCACAAATCAAAGACTTCAACAGACTCAGAGCGCAGACAAATCTTTGAAAGTAACATATTTAACTGAAAATAATGGAAATGCATATCCGCTTTTAGTCCAACTTGGTGGAGAATTTCAAATTCTATTGGAAAATCTTCTCGCTGAAAGAAGCGTTGTGAGGAATGAATTTTGCGATGCCCTACAAAATGGTGGAACAGAAATAAATGTACCAACCACAAAACTAGACAAAACATTGACAATTTGGAATTCTTTAATAGAACACCGCGTAATAGAATGTAACGATGGGATAAATATTACATTAAGAACACTCAATAATGCGATTAAGTATTCTGCACACCAAATGAGTGATGGAGAAAAGGTTGCACTTTATTTAATTGCTCAAGTTTTACAAGCCCCAATATCAGGATTTGTCATAATAGATGAACCAGAGATGTATTTACATAAAACAATACTAAAAAAATTATGGGATATTTTAGAGCAAGAAAGGCAAGATTGCATTTTTGTTTACTTGACACATGATTTAGATTTTGCGACAAGTAGAACCACTGCAAAAAAAGTATGGATAAAATCATTTAATCACCCAAACACATGGGAGATAAAAGATATCCCTAATAATGAATTGCCAGAATCACTATTACTAGAATTGTTAGGAAGTAGAAAAAATATATTATTCTGTGAAGGGGAAAAAGGTAGTATTGATGAGAAAATTTACAATATACTATTCCCGGAATTTACAGTAACACCAGTTGATAATTGTTTTGCAGTTATCAACTACACAAAAGCATTTAATAAGCTACCAAGCATACTTACAAAAGCTTATGGATTAATAGACTCTGACCATCATGGTGTTGAAAGACTTAGAGTACTTGAACCTGAAAATATTTTCTCATTTTCAATGTCAGAACCCGAAAACTTGTTTTTTGATGAACAGTTTTTAAAATTGATGACAAGACAGTTATTACAAGATGAATCGATAGTTGACCAAATAAAAACTGAAGTAATTGCTCTGTTACAACATGAAATTGAGTTACAAGTATCCAATTATGTTTCAGCAAAGATCAATTACTTTTTCAAAGACTCTCACGTATCGAAAGGAAATACGTTGAATAGCGTTAACCAAAACTATTTAAATTTCACTAATAAGATAAAAATACAAGACTGGCATGAAAAACGAAAGCAGGAGCTTAATAAAATAATTGAAGACAAAGATTATCAAAAGGTACTTTCAGTATTTAACAACAAGGGATTAAAAACAATAGCAAATAAATATTTCAAGATATCTGATTTTGGAGATAGAGCAATTAAATTGTTGCAATTTCAGAAAGAAACACATGAAATTTTAAAGAAATATTTTCCTGTAGAAATCACGAATAAAAATGGCTTATAAAACAAACTATTAGGTTGCTAGCGGTCAGACTAAAAACACACAATCAACATTAAATAATATATAAAATCAAAAACAAAATGACAAACATAAATTCAGATTCAGGAGCTGCAAGAGTAGACGGTCATCCAAACAATTGTCCTTTCTGCCATAATACAATTACACCGACTTTTGTTAGTGGACATAAAAATGAAAATATAATGGAAGTATTACTTATTTGTCCCAACCAAGAGTGTAAAAAAAGTTTCATTGGTTATTACTTAATGGATTTGTTACATCAGGTTTATAAATTTAACGGGGTAACTACTGTCGGAAATTTAATTGGTAAAGAATTCAGTGAAACAATTAAAACTATATCTGAAAACTTTACTCTGATATATAATCAAGCCTTTTCTGCTGAACAGCAAGGTCTTACAGAAATATGTGGTGTTGGCTTTAGAAAAGCACTAGAATTTCTAATCAAAGACTATATAATAATCAACAAACCTGAGAATAGAGATAAAGTTGAGAAGAAACTTCTAGGTTCTTGTATCGCAGAATATGTTGATGACAATAAAGTAAAGTCAGTTGCAAAAAGAGCGATATGGCTTGGCAATGATGAAACTCATTATATTAGGAAATGGGAGGGAAAAAATTTGACTGATTTGAAATTGCTAATTGACCTGACGATTCATTGGATTGAAATGGAAGCATTGACAAAAAATTTTGAGGCAGAAATGCCGGAATAATATTAAAATAAAAGAAATATGATGTTCAATCTCGGAGAAGTAGTTCAACTTAAATCGGATGGACCAAAAATGACTGTCAAAGGTATAGTCGGTGACGAAAAGCATTCACTAACAAAAATGGAAGAAAATGCATTAAAATTTGGAGGTTACGCTAATGGTAGCGTTCTTTGTGAATGGTTTTTAGACAACAAATTGACGTCGGGAGTTTTTAAGCCGGAAATGCTAAACAAACTCAAGGAATAAAGGAATCTCGTCCCGTCGGATTAGTACCCCTATTTAGCGCAAGTCTGTGACTTGTGCTAAAAATAGAAATAGTTTGTAACTATTTGGAAGTTGAAAACTTCTATTGTTTTTGGCACAAGTTGAAAAACTTGCACAGAATAAGGGGAATTTATGTTCTAACAGAGAATAAATTAAGCATAACGCTAACATTATTATCAATGAATTGTACAAATCAAGATATAAAAAATCACTTTGATTTTTTTACAGAGCTTCTGGAAAAAAATAAAATTGTTTTAACAAAGACAATTCAATTAAAACCAAAAGCAAATAATGTAAGATGGCTAATTGGGCAATCTATTATACAACATGATACTATTTCAGATCCTATAGTGCTTTTTGTAGAACGTAGTACAAGAGATGCAAAATATGGGATTAAACTACGTTGCTCATCATTGACGGAAGGCCCATTTTTTAGATTTGATTCAGATGGCCCCGCACATAGAAATAACTTCCCTGATATTCCATTGGAAGAGCAGGAAGTAACTACTCCTCATTTTAACTCGTATAGGAATGATGGTAAATTGATGGCATACAAAAACAAAACACTTAGAAAAGAGAATGAAGTTAAAGCTATAGTTGAGGATATTAATTTTGGTGTTTCTCTATTTTGTATGGAAACTAATTCTAAATTAGTTACAGGTGGATTTCCAACAATTATTGATCAAGAGCCTAAAATAGAATTTGAAAATGCTTATTATATTGAATTTGAAAATATTAATTTTGAATAAATGGATAATCAGTATATTATAGAAAGAATAAAATCTTCATTTTGCAATTTGACTACTTTTAAACTTAGAACAAATGCATTAGAAGTTATCACTGCCTACTCAACAATGAACAGTAAGTTTGTATCTGTATTTGTAACTTTTGTTAAAAGTAAAATTATAGTTACTGATAATGGTTGGGTGGATCAAAACTATTACGATACACCTTTATATGAGAACTCAGAAGATATTATTGACCGAGTTACTGCTTCATTTATGACTTCGTTTAACATTAAGTCTACTTTTGATCAGGCAGGAGTTAAATACTATTACAAAACTTGTGAAAATATAGATCAAATACCAAGCACTGTTTTTGATCTTGCTAGTTTTATCACTGGGATTGTAAATGCTTTTTGCATACAATATAAAGATGAAAAAGAAGAAAAAGAAAGGGAGACTTTTAGAAAAGATGCAAATAGCTTTTTTAAAATGAACTATGCTGACAGCGTAAAACTAAAAGCGTCATTAGATGACTATCAAAGCATAAAATTTAATGCAATAATAGATAAGAGTTCGAAACTATATTTATTTACTTATGTAACAGGCTCAAAACAAGCATATTTTGAAAATGACTTAAGAAAATCAATCGTAAACTTTGAGATAGCTGCAAAATCGAAATATGGAAATTTCATAAAAGAAAAAATTTCAATAATTAATGATCAGTCTGATGGATTTCAACCTAATAAATCTACATATATTTTTGAACTACTTCAAGAAAAAACTACTAGAGCCCCAATTAAATGGACAGAAAGAGAGCAAATATTTGAACTGGTAAATTAATGGGTCAAAATGCTTAGCATATATTTCTTCCGTTCCGTCGGATTTGTATTCTAACGGTGGAATGGAGTATAAGGATATGTTATCCGACACAAGACAGATTATTGATTCACAACAAATAATATTGGGAGTGAAGGCTTCACTAAAAGAACCGTCAATGATTCTATTGATTTGCTTCTTGGAAAGCAATAAAGAAAACACCTATGAAGAACGTAATATTATTATTTTTAGGTTGCCTATTATTTGAAAATGCAACCTACTGCCAGACATCTTCCAAATACACAAAGTTTATGATGCATGGCGTTGAATTTCAGACAAACGGGAAAGACACCATTTGTATTGTTGATCCGATGCCGCAATACCCGGGAGGATCAGATGCTTTAGTGGCATTTGAAGAGCAAAATCTCAACTATCCCGAAACAGCCAGAAGAGACCATATCGAAGGAAAAGTACTTGTTAGTTTTGTTATCGATCAAACAGGAGTGATACGAAATGTTATAATCAAACAAGGTGTCAGAGATGATTTGGATTATGAAGCTATGCGAGTGGTTAAAATGATGCCTAAATGGAAACCGGGAGAAATAAAAGGGGTTCCTGTATCAGTAAAATACACAATACCGATCAATTTCAGATTGACAAATTAATGGCTCACTGAGGATAGTGACGCCTTCACTAACCCGGTGAAGGCGTCACTAAAGAAACTAAGCTTGCATTTATTGCATAAGAACTGAATCTAAAGAATTATCGCCATGTTTTTTGAAAAAGGACATCTCTATCACATCTACAATCAGGGAAACAACCGGCAAAAGGTATTCTTTTCGCGGGACAACTATCTCTTTTTCCTGAAAAAGGTGGGTACGTACATTTCTCCTTACGCAGATATATTAGCATGGTGCATTATGCCCAATCATTTTCATTTGATGGTGTATGTGAAAGAAGTGGAAGTGGAACTGGAAATTGAAAGTGATAGCCTCTCTTCAAGAGAGACTATCACTGGAATCGCAAGAACTTTCAACGACTCAATTGGTTTGTTACTTCGTTCTTATACCCAAGCCATTAACAAAAAAGAAAACAGAACAGGATCATTATTCAAACCACATTGCAAGGCCGAATGTATTACTAAACCAGAAGGCATTGCGCCATCTTTTTTCAACACAAACAATGGCGCTTTGATCAATGTTCCTATGCCTGAAAAAGAGTACCCGAAGATTTGTTTCAATTACATTCATCTCAATCCTGTGAAAGCAGGTCTGACAGATAAACCCGAAGATTGGGAATTTTCTTCTTATCGGGATTATACAGGAGGAAGAAACGGGAAACTCATTAACAGGGAAAGAACGAAAGAATTTGAATTGTCTACTGTTTCTTGTTGTCCCGTCAGAAATGTATTCGACGGCAGAATAGAGGAGAAGGATATGTTATCCGGAATAAGACAGAGCATTGATTCACAAAAAATAACGGATTCAAAATACTAATACTCCAAACCCCCTGATTGCAAATCAGGGGAGACGGTAAAGGCATGTTTTATTTAATGGAAAAGAAGCTAAGTAATAGGAACTATTTAATGTCGCAATTCTTTGGTACTATGGAATAATAGTTGTACATTTGTCTCACTATGAGATATATAACACTGAAAACAGAAGAGATTGAAGCCTTAGAGCTGCTTCTTA
>Ga0224528_1000163_pt1 | contig 55527 bp, 44 predicted proteins | sample CBST25metaG_2_FD_179888 | JGI IMG/M metagenome (GOLD analysis project Ga0224528, IMG submission 179888) | Peat soil microbial communities from Stordalen Mire, Sweden - C.B.S.T25 | ecosystem: Environmental > Terrestrial > Soil > Wetlands > Peat | place: Sweden: Norrbotten County, Stordalen Mire...
ACACAACCTTTGTGGTCGGAACTGCAGGCACGTTCACCGTTACCGCGACTGGCTCGCCAACGCCCACAATTACCGAAGCCGGAACCCTACCCACGGGAGTTACTTTCTCCGGCGGTAAGTTATCGGGAACGCCTACGCAATCCGGTTCGTTCCCGATTACGTTCTATGCCAATAACGGCGTAGGAACACAAGCATCGCAGAGCTTTACGCTGACCGTGGATCAGGCTCCCGCAATCACCAGCGCCAATACCGCATCCTTTGCGCTTGGAGCCGCAAGCTCGTTCACTGTAACTACGACAGGTTTCCCGATTCCCACGAGCATTACTGAATCGGGCAATTTGCCGGCCGGAGTTACATTTACCAATAATGGCAATGGCACGGCGACCCTGGCCGGTGTACCAACTGCCGGCGGCACATTCAACATCTCCTTCACCGCCGTCAACGGCGTCAGCCCAAATGCGACGCAGAGTTTCACCCTCACCACCAGCGGTCCTTTGGCCATCGTTGCTCCATCGGCGCTGAACTTTGGCACCGTCTATCTCGGCTCAATTACGCCCAAGGCCGTAACTCTGACGAACGCGGGCAACGCGCCGATGACGATCAATGATCCTCGGATATCAATTGCAACGGGAGGAGATTCGAACGAGTTCGTGGTGGTCAACCTTTGTCCAAGAACCCTGGCTCCTGGAAGGAGTTGCACGATCATCGTCACCTTTGTCGCGGGACCGTTCTTCAACCCGCAAACCGCCACGCTGAGCATCACCGACAATGCTCCCGGCAGCCCGCAGCAAGTTGCCTTGACCGCGCTGGTGATCGATCCTCAGGCGAAACTGAGTACCTCAAACTGGAACTTCGGCACGCAAAAGGTGAATACGAGCAGCGCGCCCAATTTGGTAACTCTCAGCAACCCCGGCCTTACAGCGCTCGCGATCAATGGCATCTCGATCTCGGGAGCAAACCCCGCGGACTTCTCCGAAACCAATGACTGCCCGGCATCCCTACCGTCGAGAGGCAGCTGCACGATTAGCGTCACGTTTAAACCCACGGCAAAGGGTTCGCGATCGGCGAGCGTCGTTATTTCGGACAACACATTCAACAGTGGACAGAGGATATTCCTTTCGGGCACCGGAGATTAGACGATGAATGCGAGGCGTCACCGCTCGCAGGAAAACAAGCCTAACCAATCAAAGAAAAGTAGATCACTCGGACGAAAGCGGACGCATATAGCTGCGAAACCACTGAGCCAACTCTGCCTCAGAGAGTTTCCCGTCAGCGACGGCGAGCATCGTATTGACAACATCCCGCTGGTCAGGTTTGACAATATAATGGTTTTTCTGAATAAAAGAGAGAGCGACGACCAAACCCGTGCGCTTATTGCCATCCATAAAGGCGCGGTTTCGAGTGATCCCCACTGCGTAGGCGGCAGCCAGATCAGCAAGGTCGGGATTTCCATTAACGGCAACGTTCAGAGGCCGAGCCAATGTCGAAAGAAGCAATGACATATCGCGAATCCCAGATAACCCGCCATGCTCTTCAAGCTGCGCGTCGTGAATGGCGAGGACTGACTTTTCCTTGATCCATCGCCATTCGGTGTCAGTCACTTGGCAAGCTCCCGAAGGGCATCACGGTTGTCCCGCATTACCTTACGAGCTATCGCCATATCCTCTTCAAAGTCAGGATCATACGGCGTAAGGCGAAAACCGTCTGGAGATTCCGTCAGGAAGACCGTGTCGCCCTTCACCAGCTTCAAACGCGCCAGGACCTCTTTGGGGAGAATCATTCCTGTTGAGCTACCTACCTGGGTCAATTTGAGCTTAACCATAGACTCCTCCATAAGAACAGTGTAATTTTAATTATAATCAACATCCCTTCTCTCTTCGAGCGACGAGGCGTACTGCACCCAATGCAAAAAACAAACGCCAGTGCCCTGGAAGACACTAGCGTATGTTTTTTACCGTCTTGTAACGAACCCAGTTGCGACTCGCTTATCCCTGGCTACCGCTACCGCTGCCAGCAGGACCGCGTCCACCCCTGCGCCGACGACGCCGGCGATTGCTGGCCACCGGGGGGCGTCCGCCCGCTGCGACCGCAGCTCCAGCCACTACCGGAGCGCCTTCGACGCGGTTGAAGTTAGGCTCGTTCTCTTCATCGATTTCCTCGCCCTCTTCATCGTCGTCGAAGTCATCGCCGCCCTCGATCAGAATCGTGCTCTGATTCGATCGCGGTTGACGCTCTTCAGGCTCGATGCGAAGCTTGGGTGCCACGGGTGCCACAGGCGCTGCCGCTTCAAACTCTTCCGTCTCAGGAGCAGCTTCCCCTGCCGGAGCCGACTGCACCAGCTTGGCCTTCTGTTCCTTGATCAGCGCTTTGCGGCTGAGCTTGATGCGGTTGCCTTCGATGGCAAGAACCTTCACCATCACCTGGTCGCCCTCACGCAGCTCGTCCTTCACTTCCTTGACGCGATGCTCGGCAATCTCAGAAATGTGTAACAGCCCATCGGTGCCTGGGAACAGTTCGACAAACGCGCCAAACTCCGCCAGCCGAACGACTTTGCCCAGATAAACCTTGCCGATCTCGGGCACTGCCGTCAGGTTGCCGATCATCTCGAGCGCCTTCTTCAGCCCATCCGCATCGCTCGACGCCACACTGACGCGGCCGCTATCGTCCACATCAATTTTCGCGCCCGTCTGCTCGATAATGCCGCGGATGGTTGCTCCGCCCTTGCCGATCAGATCGCGAATCTTGTCGGTCGGAATCTGCACCGTCTCAATGCGCGGCGCATACTTCGAACGCTCCACACGCGGTCCGTCCAGCACCGCATCCATCTTGTCCAGCAGCCAGATCCGTCCCTTTCGCGCCTGCTCCATGGCCTGCTCAAGAATCTCGCGCGTCAATCCGCCGATCTTGATGTCCATCTGCAACGCAGTGATGCCCTTGCGCGTACCGGCAACCTTGAAATCCATGTCGCCGTAATGATCTTCCGCACCCGCAATGTCGCTCAGAATGGCGTAATCGTCGCCTTCCTTCACCAAGCCCATCGCCACACCGGCCACAGACCCCTTCAGCTTGATGCCCGAGTCATACAACGCCAAACTCGCGCCGCACACCGAAGCCATCGATGAAGAGCCGTTCGATTCCAGAATGTCCGACACGATGCGAATCGAGTAAGGCGACTCTTCCGCGTTGGGCAGAACCGCGGAAATCGCCCGCTCCGCCAATGCGCCGTGGCCGACTTCGCGACGTCCCGTGCCCGTCATACGTCCTGTCTCACCAACGCTGAACGGAGGAAAGTTATAGTGGAGCATGAAGTTTTTCTTCTGCTCGCCCTCATACGACTCCAGACGCTGACCGTCATCGGCCGTACCCAGTGTCGCCGTGACCAAAGCCTGCGTCTCGCCGCGCGTAAACAGCGCTGAACCGTGCGTGCGAGGCAGAACACTGGTTTCGATCGTGATCGGGCGAATCTCGTCAAACGCACGGCGATCGGGACGAATGCGATCCTTCGTCACCTGCTCGCGGAACGTCCGTTCCCGCAGATGCTCGTAATAGGTCGTCAGCTTCTTCTTGGCAGTCGGATCGTCCGCCGGCAGTGCTGCAGCCAGTTCGTCCTTGATCTGCTTGATCAGCGCATAGCTCTCGGTCTTGGCGTGCGTCTTGGTGTCGAGCGCATCCTTGACGCGGTCGCCGATCTTGGCCTTCAACTCGCCATAATAGGCTTCGTCAAATACTGGCGCCGTAAACGCCCTCTTCGGCTTCCCAGCCTTCGCCACCAGCTCTTCAATAGCGGCAACAATCTTCTTGATCTCGGTATGCGCAAATTCAATCGCCCCGAGAATCACTTCTTCGGTCTCTTCCTTGGCGCCCGACTCGATCATCACGATGCCGTCTTTGTGACCGACAACCATAATGTTCATCGTCGTTGCCGCCCGCTCCGCATACGTGGGGTTAATGACGAACTCGCCATTCACGCGTCCCACGCGCACCGCGCCCACCGTCGCATTGAACGGAATATCCGACAGCGCCAGTGCCGCCGCAGCAGCATTAATGCCGATTACGTCAGGATCGTTTTCCTTATCGGCCGAGAAAACCAGCGCGATGATCTGCGTTTCATTGCGAAATCCATCGGGGAACAATGGCCGAACGGGGCGATCGATCTGCCGCGCCGTCAAAATTTCCTTCTCGCTGGGCCGGCCTTCGCGCTTGATAAATCCGCCGGGAATCCGTCCGCCCGCATACGTGTATTCGCGGTAATCGACCGTCAGGGGGAAAAAGTCGATGCCTTCCCGGGGGTCGGGAGAAGCCACTGCAGTCGCCAGAACAACGGTTTCGCCCGTCGTCACCAGGGCCGCACCCGAGGCTTGCTTGGCCATGCGTCCGGTCTCAAAGACCAAACGCTTGCCGCCGGCAAGCTCGACGGCTACTTCATGCTTAGTAGACATATCTGTCCTCTTTTCATTTTTCCGCTTGGGAAACTTTTTGGAGGGAAGGCGCTCAAAGGCGCAGCGTGAGCCCGCGCGGATTTTCTGGCGATCGAGGCGCCGGCATCAAGGAAACGCGCACAAGAGTGGGGTCTGCGCGCGGGAGAGGATTCTCCCGGCCTGTCTGCCGGACCGCGGTCCAGTATCCGCCTGCGGGCCATCACGCTTAGCCGATAGCTATGCGATGGCCCTGGCTGGGTTGGTCGTTCGCCAGGAACTCCAGGTACACCGTGGCCCCAGGTTCCAGCGAGAACGGGGGCTGCGACCTTTAGTCGGTCTGGGCGCTTCCGGGTCAAGGTTGGCTTTCTGATTACTTGCGGATTCCCAGTTTGCCGATTACGTCGCGATAGCGATCCGTATCGTGCGTCTTCAGGTAATCCAGCAGGCGGCGGCGCTTGCTGACCAGCATTAGGAGACCACGCCGGGAGGCATGATCCTTCTTGTGGGTCTTGAAATGCTCGGTCAATTCGCCAATCCGCTCACTCAGAATCGCGATCTGGACCTCGGGCGAGCCCGTGTCCGTATCGTGGGTGCGGAAGCGTTCAATTAGGGTCGTTTTCTTAGCGGTCGCCAGCACGGCGTGTGTTACTCCTCTTGCGTTCTCAGTCCACTCTCAAGTGTCTAAAGTGAGATTACCATGAATGAGCACCATCCGGCCAACCCCGACCATGCAACGTTAACGCCCAATCAACTTCCCTCGAAGCCTGATCACCCTCAACTCCAGGCCAGCTTCCCGAAATCGGCCGCTCATCCGGTCCCTCTCATTTTTCCTGACAACACAGCAGCGCGGACAGGTCGCCGGCTAGGGAACACATTAGTAGCGCTCAAATTCTCCGTCCAGATCGTCATGTTTGTCTTTCATCCGAATGGTGACGCCGCCCGTTCCTGTAGCCTTCGCGCCTCTACCATTGGTCTTCCCATTCTTCGCATGTGCGGACGTGGTGTTCTCATTTCCATTCGGCGACACTTGACCACCCGGCCTGGCCGCGCTCGCAACTTCGCCCGACTTACGTACCGCCAGTGACGAAGCGGACGATAGCATCGATACCAACCGGCCGTCTTCGCCGGTCCGGAAGAATGACAATGCACTGACAAGTTGTTCGGCTTGCCCGGTCAACTCCTCGGTGGTCGAAGCCATCTCTTCAGCCGCGGCGGCATTTTGCTGGATCACTTGCTCGAGCTGCTGCAGCGCCTTGTTGATCTGCTCGGAGCCTGTATCTTGTTCCTTGCTGGCCGCGGTAATCTCCTGGACCAGGTCGGCCGTCCTTTGAATATCCGGAACCAGCTTGTCGAGCATTTCACCTGACTGCTCTGAAACCTTGACCGTAGAGCCTGACAGCCGGTTGATTTCACTGGCCGCTTTCTGACTGCGCTCGGCCAGCTTGCGCACCTCGGCCGCCACCACGGCGAAACCCTTTCCGTGTTCGCCGGCGCGAGCGGCTTCGATAGCAGCGTTCAGAGCGAGTAGGTTGGTCTGGCGCGCGATCTCTTCAATGATCGAAATTTTATTGGCGATTTCCTTCATAGCCGCCACCGCTTCCAGTACCGATTTGCCCGTCGCTTGAGCGTCGTGCGCGGACTTGTTGGCAATTTTGTCGGTTTGCTGCGCATTGTCGGCATTCTGCTTGATGTTTGAAACCATCTGCTCCATTGAGGACGAGGCTTCTTCAGCTGCGGCGGCCTGCGAACTGGCGCCCTTCGAGACTTGAATCGATGCGGTCGAAATGGCTTGGCTCGCAGACGACACTTCTCCTGCAATCGAGCGGATATCGGCGACCGTCCGCGTGAGTCCTGCCACCATAGCAGAGAGCGCATGCATCAGCTTGTCTTGGGGAGAGCGCTCGCGGATGGCTACTGTCAGGTTGCCGCCGGCAATCTCTTCGGCTGCGGCGGTGATGTCGTTCATGGCTACGATCAGGGCGTTGAGATTGTTCTTAATCGAGTTGAAGTCGCCGTTATAGGTGTCCGTGATGGTGGCAGGCATATCGCCCTTGCTAATCCGGTCAACGTAGTTAGCGGCCACATTCAACGGACCTATTACTGAATCAAGAGTGTCATTGACCCCTTGCACGATCTTGCGATAGTCACCCTGGTGCCGTCCGGCATCGGCGCGCGCAGAGAGCTTGCCTTCGAGGGCTGACTTCGCCAACATTCCGGCATCTTCAATAAGAAGATTCACGGCGTCAATGCAGGTATTCAGATTGTTCTTGATAGTGTTGAAGTCACCGTTGTAAGCGGCAGTGATCTTGGCAGGGATTGCACCTTTTGCAATCTGATCTACATATTCGGCGGACACATTCAACGGGCCAATGACCGCATCGAGAGTGTCGTTCACACCTTGCACAATTTTGCGATAGTCGCCATGGTGCCTGCTGGCGTCGGCCCGTGTCGAGAGCTTACCTAGGGCTGCAGCCTCAGCCAACATTGCTGTGTCTTGCGCCATGGCATTGACTGCGCTGACGGTTCGTTGGTAACTCCTGGCGAGCACGTCGCGCTCGGACTGAGCCGTTACCTGGGCGCTCAAGTCGCCTGCGGCCACCTTTTCCAACCCCTCCGATACGCCCCGGACGTATTTGACCAAGGCACGGAAGGAATCGGCTAACGAACCGACTTCATCGCCGGAATGATAATCGATGTTCTGATCGACATCGCCGAGCGATATTTCCTTTGCGGTGAGGGCGATCTGTGCCAGGGGCCTTGAGATGCTGCGAGAGATGAAGATTCCTAACCCTAGACCGGTGAAAACGCCTCCCAGCACTAGAATGATCATGAAGCTGCGGCTGTGGCGATAGGTCAGGTCGCCGGCCTCCGCGGCCATTCTGGCATTGTCTTCTTTCTGCGTGACCAGGTCGGTAAGCGCCTTCTCAGCGGCATCGGATTTTTGCCTGCCGAGGCCCACGGAAAGCTCCACCGAACTTCTTTTCTGTTGCAGCTGTTCCTTCATGGCGAGCGCGACCACTTGCCGGGCAACGTCCTGATCTTCTTTTCGTGCCACATCGAACTTGGCAAGCAACGCCTTGCCCTCATCGGAGTGAATCAGCGGGCTAGCTTTGTCCAGGTCGGCAGTAATGTTAACGATGTCGACCTCCATGCGGCTCTGGTAGTGTTCACGGTCGGCTATGGTGTTCGCGAGAAGTACATTCTTTACTGCCCTGTCCATATGGATCAGATCGACGTCTGCCTGCTTCAGATAGGAGATACCGAGTGTCTCCTTGGCATACGACTCGGCCGCCAGGTCGGCAAGCTGTCCCATGCTCCGTATGCCCATGTAGCCTACTAGGGCGGTGATGGCGCCAACGATAATGAATGCCACCATAAGCTTCTTGCCGATCTTCATGTCATAGAACCAGTTCATTGCAATATCTCCCGTTGAGTACTATGGCCGATAGTTATTTCAAAAAAGGAATTGGAATTCCATTGTTCGATCTGTCTGGCGTACGTACGTAGAGTGTTCGAGGCTCCCTTTTGACCACGGACCACACGCCCGTGATCGAGCACCGTCAGAAGAATAACGACGCTACCAAGCTAAATCGGCGAAATACGGTGCTGCGTGAGCAACATTTGCGCCATTAATTGTTGGCATTATTTAATAAGACCGTCAATCCAAGCCTCGCCGGGTGCCCCTGGTCTCGAATCGGAGACCAGGGATCGCACGACTCCCAGGCCAAGCTGCGCATCGCACACAAAGCATTTATCGACTCGAAAATGCATCAAACGGGGCTAATTTACACAGGGAATTGGCGAAAAACCTTGCATTTATCCGCAGTTTTAGGTGGTTTTCGACTACCGGCGCATCATGAAGAGGCCAGAGCCCACGCCAGTGCACCGCAACCGCATACCCGATACAAGATTCAATCTGTCGGGCATGTCCCCGGTCCGCGGCAAACAGGGGTACCCCCTTGAATTTCGGCTTTATCTAGTGCCGCTCGCTTAGAAAGCGTTCCATGAACTTGGTGTCGAACTCGCCGGCGCGAAATCCAGCGTCCTGGAAGATCTCCTGATGCAGCGAAATCGAAGTCTCAATTCCCTGCACCACAAACTGGCTCAAGGCTCGCTCCATCTTTGCAATGGCCTCAGCGCGATCGGCTCCATGCACGATCAGCTTGGCGATCAGCGAGTCATAATACGGAGGCACAACGCCCTCCGCATATTGCGCCGTGTCCACGCGTACTCCGTTGCCTCCAGGCACGTTAAACGCCGTGATCTTCCCCGCTGATGGCGTGAATTTCTGGGGATGTTCGGCGTTGATGCGGCACTCGATCGCATGGCCGCGCATCTCCAGTTTGGCCGGCAAAATTGCCGCCAGTTGCTCGCCCGATGCGATGAGCAGTTGCGCCTTGACCAGGTCGACTCCGGTGATGAACTCCGTGACCGGATGCTCAACCTGTATCCGCGTGTTCATTTCAATGAAGTAAAGCTGCCGGTCTTCATCCATCAGGAACTCGACCGTCCCGGCGTTCTGATAGCCGATGTCGGTCAGGCAGCGGCACAAGGTACGACCAATCTCCTCGCGCATCTGCGGCGTCACCTGCAGCGACGGAGCCTCTTCAATGAGCTTCTGGTGGCGGCGCTGAATCGAACACTCGCGCTCAAACAGCGTGGCTACATGGCCATGCTCATCGGCCAGCACCTGGAACTCGATGTGCCGCGGCTGCTCGATGAATTTTTCCATGTAAAGCTCGCCATTCCCAAAGGCATTCGCGGCCTCGGTCGAGGCTGCATGGTAAAGATTCGGCAGCTCATCGGCGTTGCGGACAATGCGCATTCCACGCCCGCCGCCGCCCGCTTTGGCCTTCAGAATGACCGGATAACCTACCTCTTTGGCACACTCCAGGGCCTCTTCGGCAGTGGCCAGAACGCCATCGGACCCAGGGAGAATCGGCACCTTTGCCTTCTTCATGGCCTGGCGCGCCTTCTCCTTTTCGCCCATAAGTCGTGTGACTTCAGGGGGCGGGCCGATGAACTTGATGTTCGACGCGCGGCACACCTCGGCAAAGTTGGCGTTTTCGCTGAGCAAGCCGTAGCCGGGGTGAATGGCGTCAACATCGGCGATTTCGGCGGCGGAAATGACCGCCGGCACATTGAGATAGCTGTCGGCTGCCCGCGGCGGCCCGATGCAGATGGCCTCGTCGGCAAAACGAACATGAAGCGAATTACGATCGGCTTCGCTATAGACGGCGACTGTGCGAATGCCCAGTTCACGGCATGCGTTCAACACGCGCAGCGCGATTTCGCCGCGATTGGCTACCAATACCTTACGAAACATTCACGACCCTTTAAACGGGTTTGGCGGAGCTCACAATTCAGGCAAAGCGAACGCAACATTTCGCCGCCGTCGGAACTCCGCTTGTCCGGCTACATCGGACGAATAGCAAACAGGGGCTGCCCGAACTCGATGGGCTGGCCGTTAGTAACCAGGCATTTGACGATTTCGCCGGACGCGTCCGCTTCGATCTCGTTCATCAGTTTCATGGCCTCGATGATGCAGATCACCTGGCCTTTTTCAACATGATCGCCCGGTGCAACGTAGGCTGCAGAGCCCGGCGAAGGCGAACCGTAATACGTTCCAACGATAGGCGATTTGACCATGTGGAGACCGGCGTCAGGATCCACCGCTGGAACCGCCACGGGTGCCTGAGGGGCGGACGTGGCAACAGTGGCCGGCGACGCCGTCGGTGGTGCCGTGGCCAATATCCGCGCCAAATCCGACATATTTGCCGAGGCTGCTGCCGGCTGGCTGAACTTGATCCGGATCTTCAGGTCGCCCCGGTCCAGATCGAACTCCGCTATCTGGTGTTCCTTCAGGAACTCGATCAGTTGTTTGAGATCCTGGATATCTTCTCGTTTCATTCGTTCCTTAAATCCCCTTCTGGGGCGAAATGCAATCAGTCAGAGCTCGATCAGGGCCTTGGGCGCCGGCGTCAGCACCTGCCCTCCCGTTCTAGTTACGGCCACCATATCCTCGATACGGACGCCGAACTGGCCTGCCAGGTAGATGCCCGGCTCAATCGTGATCACGTTGCCGGATGCCAGCCTGGTTGTTTGTCCAGCGCCGACACGCGGCGGTTCATGTATCTCCAGGCCCACGCCATGGCCTGTGGAATGTGAAAATGCATCTGCCAAACCGGCTCTGCGCAGCACGCTACGTGCGGCCTCATCCACGTCGCCGCAACTGGCTCCTGCGCTCACTGCCCCCACCCCGGCCTCCTGGGCCTCGAGCACCGCATGATATGCATCTCGCTCAATTTTGCGCGGTGTTCCAAGGTAGACGGTACGGGTCATATCCGAGCAGTAGCCTCCGAGGATTATACCGAAGTCGAGGGTCAGGAATCCCCTCTTTGGCAGCCTAGCAGCGGTAGCGCGCCCATGAGGCAGGGACGAACGAACGCCGGAAGCGACGATGGTGTCGAACGACATGCCTTCCGCGCCGAGAAGTCGAGCGCGATGTTCGAGTTCCGCTGCGACCTCAAACTCGGCCAGGCCAGGCCGCAGAAAGCCTAGTATGTGCTCGAAAAGATCGCAGCCGATCAGCGCGGCCTCGCTCATCAGGGCAAGTTCGTCTTCGTCCTTGATGCGGCGCAAGGGCTCGACTAAGCTTGCGGCTAACGGGAGAAGAAACTTGCGGCGCAGATCGGACGGAAGGGCGGCTTTCCAGCGCTCCAACTCGGCCACAGTAGTCCAGGCTGGGTCGAAGCCGGACACTGATACGGCAGGTTGCGCGGCGATCCACTGCACGGCGGATACGGCTGGCGAACTCGACACAATCTCGATCTGGGCAGATTTAACTTCTTCCGCGGCCTGGGTTGTGTAGCGGCCATCGGTGAAGAGCCGGGCGGAGCGGCGAGTCACGGCCAAGGCGGCGCTCGAGCCGGTAAAGCCTGACAGGTAGCGAAGATCGGGCAGATGAGTGACCAGTAGCCCCGGAAGGTTTGCGCGGCTCATGCGACGGCGCAGCTGGCCAATACGACGGAAGTGGTCCACCCAGCAGGTATATCACGCGACGGTGGATGAGGGGATGTGATCTTTAGCCAGAGGGGAAGCTGCTTGGGATGCGAAGCCCCGTCTATCCCGTGAGTGTTAATCAACTAGTAATTGAAGAGCAGGCGGTCGCTCACCAACGACGAATCCCTTGGGCGCCGTCATTCTGAGCGGAGCGCAGCGCAGTCGAAGAATCTGCAGTTGTTCTTGTCTCTGCTCTTTCTAGCTTCCGCATCGGCGGTCATTCTCCCGGAATGCCGTGAATGCGCGAACCAGCGATTTTGTCGGTAGTGGTTTAGCGCTGAGACGCCACTATCCGAATGGAAAAGTGGCGAAATTGTTTATGCAGGACAACTCCCAAAACAACCATTGACACTGCAGCCATCACCAGAGCAGCGCTCAAAGATAACAACAGGTGTCTTCCTCCCAGCCCAACTAATCCTTCGAGGAATCCGACAAGGATTACAGCAGGGCCACCATAGAGCATGTGTCGCCAGAAATATGCCCACCAAATGCACATTACGCGCCTAAAGGTAAATTCAAGGTACACAGGTTCCGAAGCAATTGAAGGCGACGCAAGATCGCTCATGGTCGTGCTCTCCCATCCATTGAGATCAAATGTTCAAACTTCCAAAATCGGTTGGCTAAACCGGCGTACATTGCGGGTGTAAAGGCGCAGGGTACTGTGGATACTGGCGAGATTATAAAACCCGGAACGCAGGGCTCGTAGAGTCTCATCATCCTATGCTTCGGCTTACGAGCGGCCCAGTTATGGGCGGTTGGTGGACAACTCGGAAGTAATGCCAATTCAAAACACCCAAGAATAACTGCAGATCCTTCACGGCGTTCAGGATGACAGCGTTCGGAGGGGACGGGGAGTTTGATATCGGTGTCGAGGATGGTTTAGCGCGCGTTCGTTCTATGCCAAAACTTGACCTACCGAGTGTGGCAAGGTTTTGGCATAGGTTTATCGCTTGTGTGGCTTGGTCGGCTTTTCAGTTTCGACGTGACCGGATTGGGCAAGACCTACATTGCGGGGCGGACGGGCTTCTTATGCCCGGGGTCGATCTCAGCGGCTTGCATGTCGGATTGGCGGTCCATCCATTCGTCGAGGCGTGAGCGCTTGAAACGCCAGCGGTTGCCAAGCTTGAACGCCGGCACGAATCCTTCAGAGGCATATTTATAGAGGGTGTCGGACGAAATACCTAGATAATCGGAGGCCTGGCGAATGTCCATTACCTCGCGAATTTCAGGAACTAGAAGGTTAGAGCGAGCCGCCGCATTGCGCATGATGCCCTCCGTGGTCTTACTCTCTGTGGGAGCCGGCAACTGCCGGTAGCTTTGTATATTGCGCGGTTTTATCCGGCATTTCAAGGGATTTCTGCCAAGTTTGTGGAAATTAATGTCGAGTATCATGCGCAATGGCAGAACTGGGTCGAATCAAATCTGGGAATTGGCATATTTTGGGTGCGACGACAGAGGGACACACAAGGGGTGGGACCGGTGCGTCAAATGGTTCGAAAAAAACATAAGCGGCCTAAGCCAACCGGACGGCGGCACATGGATTCGCACTCACGGGGATTCTCGTTCTATGGAGAAGAACGGCATCCTCGTTGAGGTCTGGCAATGGCTATTGGTTAGAGCTCACGGCAGCTTGGATCCTTAAAGGGTCTTACGCCACCAGACGGTTCTTTCCGTGCTCAGAAAGCGGGTCTTGTCGCCGCGAGAGAGGTAGAAGTCCATGACCTGGTTTTCGCTAAAGGCAGAGCAGTCGGGCCAACTGTCATCCTTATCCAAGTGGGTGGATTTCTGATGCATGTCTACCATTGTGATCTCGTCCGGAGTGCACTGCACGACCTGCTGCGCCTTCAAGGAAAATGCTGTCCCGGACGGAGGTGCCAGGGGCACCTGGTTGGCTATCTTTGTCAAAAGCAGAATGAAAACGAAAACGGCAGCCAGCATAGCTATTTTTTTCATTAATGGCACACACTTTCTCTAAAGAGCCGCCGAGCGGATAGATAAAAGCGCACCAATGCCTATTTGGTCCTTTGTCGTGCGCCATGTTGTGAAAGGCTCTTTCGTCCAGTGTAGAGCGCGAGGAGGTGCAAAACAAGCCCAAAAACTACGTGAGCAGGATCACATGGACCCTGCTCACGTTGGTGCATTCCTGTATGTGCTTAATTTTGTTGATCATCGCGGCGATGGAGGGTGGGTTTGTCGTCGGTGCTCGCGGTACTGTCGGTTGTTTGACTATTGGGATTGTTAGGATCGTTCGATCCGGTACTGGCGCGACGCAGGGATGGCTTCTTGTTGTCTTTGGAATCCGTCAACCGACGCTTGTTTTCAATGCGCGCCAGACGGGCTTTCACATCGTCGAATTCAGAGGTCGTAACCGTGTACTCGTCGCGGGCCGGCAGAATGCGGGCAATCTCCTCCTGAGAGTGGAGAATGCGGTCCGGAGTCTGGGGATGGTCGGCGAAAACCTTGGCCACGGCGCCGGGTTTGCGCTTCTCAAGTGCTTGAATCTTCTCGAAGAAGCTGATGAATGCCTGCGGATCGTACCCAGCCCGGTACATGTATTGCACGCCCAGATAGTCGGCCTGTGCCTCAAACTCGCGCGAAAAGTGCATAAAGGTGATGGGGACGCCGATCGAGGCTGCTTCGTAGATGCCGTACCCCGTCCAGCCACCGATAAAGATCAGTGGAATCGTGCCCAACTGCGCGTAATTCAACCGTGTCTGCTCGCGCACGGCATGGTGAGCGCAGACGTGGGCCGTTTCGTGAGCCATCACGCCTGCGAGTTCCGCTTCTTCGTCGGCATTGAGAATCAGCCCCGAATTCACATAGAAGAAGCCGCCGGGCAGCGCCATTGCGTTGATTTCGTCGGAATCGATGACCTTGATGGTGAACGGCACCTTGCAGTCGGAATTCTTGACGATGTTCTGGCCGATACGGTTCACATACTCGGTCACAACCGGATCATTGATGAACTTGGTGCTCTTCTCGATCTCCATGGAGTACATCTTGCCCATCTTGATCTCGGTGTCGGTCGAATACCAGTTACCAATGCCACGGCCACCGATATCCCGATTACCTACTGCACTTACGTCTTCGATACTGCCGGGCTTAACGTTGATCTTCTGGCTGCCGGGCTCGACTACCTTTTCAGGATTGACCGCGTTAGCCGGGACATCGCCAGTGACTGGCGTAGTGCCGGGAGCCGGATCTTTTTTCGAGTCGGGAGTCGTGCTCTTGGAGTTGGTCGTGTCGGTTTTGGAAGCTGATGCGTCTGGCTTCGAAGCTGGCGTGTCGCCGCTGACCGGTGCCGTTCCGGGGGCCGGCTGGGCGGACGGCTGGGCGCTCGGGGCCGTAGACTGGCCGGATTGCTGGTTAGTCGGCTGGTTGGCAGGCTGGCTGTTGGGCGTTGTCGAGCTGGACTGCGGACTCGTCGTGGTCGCGGGCGGCGTGCTTTGCGGAGTGGACTGCGCCCACGCGGCGGCACTCAGCAGCAATACCAGGGCCCCTAGAGAACCGGCCGACAAAACGGTTTTCAGCCTTTTGAACTCGCTCCTCATGATTTCACCTCCGACACGCACCCCAGCGGCCTGCGCCGCTTCGCTCCAATGCTTAGACGCTAGTATCTGCCTCTTAGACAGCAGGTGGAAAGATAATTTCCGGCGCCGCCTGGGGACCAGTACCAGTGTGACAGAAATAGGAGCGCGTTGCTTTTCTGGGTGCGAGGCTTGGATCTTCGACTTGGAGCTTCGATCTGGGTGCTTTAGAGTGGAGAACACGTACCACGGGGAGCGAAAGGGGAGGTTGCGTGCGTCCAGGACTGGGGATGATGGCGCTGGTATTGTGGGGGGCTCTTCAGTTGATTGCCCAACCGCCGCATCCGCATCCGATGGACCCTCTGGGCGGCTTGCTGCATCCCCACGGGCATGGGCGTCCCGCTGCACCTGTGGCTCAACCCACGCCTCAAGTTCTGTTTGATGCGGGCTCGTTGGGTTCGTCCATGATTCTCGACAAGGGCTGGCGTGTAGGGGTGACGGCCGACCCTGCAGCGGCAAATCCTGAGTTCGACGATTCCACCTGGGTCGTCCGCGATGCGCGACAGTCGATCGCCGACGTTCCTGAGGAGGACCACGACGAGGATGAACCGGACCACAAGGGATCCGATTCGGTCCACAAGCTTCATCAACACCCGTTCGCATGGTTCCGCATTCATATCAGGCTGGCGCCCAATCATGGGCCCGTCGCCCTGCTGATCGATCTGCCCGTGTCGCAGACCGCTTCGATGAGTCTCGGCTCACAGGGGCCGTCCGTCGACATATTTGCGGATGGAAGAAAGATTCGGCCGGAGGGGCCGCACAGCGACGATCCTCAGCATTTTCAACCGATTTCGCGAATCTACAATCTAAACATTCCAGCGGACAAAACTGAGTTTGTGCTCACGGTGCGAAGCATCTACATCCCGTTTGGATTAGGCGCCTACACTTCTTTTTTCTCGAACCGGACGTTTCGGTTGGGGAATCCGGAAGATTTGAACCGATCGTTCGAGCTGTGGTCGGTGCACAGCCTCTTTGAGCGTCTCCCGCGGCTGCTCAATTCGCTGGTTCTGCTCGTGCTGGCGGTATTCCTGCTGGCGCTTTATTTCACCCAGAAGGGACACGTAGAGTATCTGTGGCTGGCTCTTCACGAGCTGGCCGCCGCACCGATCGGGCTGATTGATTTGGCGGGCGGTTCTGCTTACCTGGACCAGCTCTGGTACGCGGCCTTGATCATTCAACTGGTTGTTATTTCCGCCTACCTCTACTTCGAATTTCTGGTTTCATTTCTGGCTCTCAAGCGGCGCTGGTACATTGTCTGGCTGCGCTATACCTCGCCTATCCTGGCGGGAGTGGGGCCGGTTTTGGTATTGGTGGGGCGTAGCAAGTTCGTCGGCCCCATTCTGGTCGTGGTTTACATGGGGGCGATCCTGTGGTTCGCCGGATGGCTGCTCTTCACGCTTATCACCCTGATCTTCGCAACGGTTCGAAGGAATTTCGAAGCGGGCCTGCTGCTGATTCCGTTAGTGCTGAGTTTCATCGGCATACTGGAGCCGATTCTCACTTCCAGTATGGTGAACTTCGACGGAAGGCCGCACTATTCTCCCCTCACCATTCAGGCAGGGCCAATCCCCATTCACTTCGCATCGATCGCGGACTTCACCGGTCTGCTGGCAATCGTGCTCATCATTTTTGTGCGCTTCCTTCGCATTCAGCGCGATCAGGAGCGGGCTTCGAGCGAGTTGGCTGCGGCGCGGAGCGTGCAAGAGTTGATGATTCCCAACGAAAAACAGAGTACGCCTGGATTCGAAGTGGATTCGGTTTATACCCCCGCTAACGAAGTAGGCGGCGATTTTTACCATGTAGAGTCCACCGCTGACGGAGGCCTGCTGGTAGTGATCGGCGACGTGGCGGGCAAGGGCCTGAAGGCGGCCATGAACGTATCGATGCTGATGGGAGCGCTGCGCCGCACGCAGGATAGAAACCCGGCAAAGATTCTTGAATCGCTCAACCGAGTACTCGTCGACAGCGACAGTTTTACGACGTGCCAGGCGGCGTGGTTTGGTCCTAATGGCGAACTTGTATTGGCTAACGCAGGTCATTTGCCACCGTACTTGAATAGCCAAGAGGTGTCGTTGCCGGGAGGACTGCCGCTGGGCGTTTTGTCCGACAACACTTATGAAGAAGTTCGACTCTATCTACATCCGGGTGACCGGCTGCTGCTGATGTCTGACGGTGTGGTAGAAGCGCGAGCGGGTTCAGGAGAATTATTCGGGTTCGATCGGGTTCACAATCTGAGTAACCAATCGGCCTTCTACATTGCCGACGCCGCTAAAGCATTTGGTCAGGAAGATGACATAACAGTTCTCACAGTAAGGCGAATGGCACAAGCCATGGCAGCTTGAGCTTGTCTATATTTCAGACAGTCTCGGACGCGACAAGAGGAAGTACAACGGCTGTTTCCGTACCTGCATCGAAGCGCATATGAGCCGAACGTTACTGCCAGGAAAGCCATACCCTCTAGGTGCAACTTCTTATAAAAAGGGTACCAACTTCGCCATATTTTCTGAAGGCGCCACGCGCGTGGATGTGTGCTTGTTCGACGCGGACGGCAACCAGATCGACTGTGTCACTCTTCGCGAGCGCACAGCCTTTGTGTGGCATGGATTTATTAATGGCGTCAAGCCAGGACAACTCTACGGCTATCGTGTCGATGGACCGTGGGAGCCGGAGCATGGCCACCGCTTCAACTTCAATAAACTACTGGTCGATCCTTATGCCAAGGCGCTTTCTGGCAAAGTCGATTGGAAGCAGCCTATCTTTCCTTACGATCTGGCGTCGGGCGACGACACCAAGATGGACACACAAGATAGCGCCGCCGGTGTACCAAAATCGGTCGTGATCGATGGGACCTTCGATTGGGAAGACGACAGTTATCCGGAGACACCGCTTCCGGATTCGGTAATTTATGAAGTGCATGTCAAAGGCTTCAGTGTTCGCAATCCGCGTGTACCGGAAAACTTGCGAGGAACCTATGCGGGGCTCGCGCACGAATCGAGCATCGAGTACTTCAAGAACCTCGGCATCACCGCGGTCGAGTTACTCCCGGTTCACCATTTCATTGACGAAGGGCACTTGGTCGACAAAGGACTAAGTGACTATTGGGGCTATAACACTCTGGGTTATTTTTCGCCAATGGCACGTTACAGCTCGTCAGGTGACCAGGGCGGGCAGGTGCGTGAGTTCAAGGAGATGGTCAAGGCCTTCCACAAGGCAGGAATCGAAGTGATTCTCGATGTGGTCTATAACCATACCTGCGAAGGCAATCACATGGGTCCGGTACTAAGTTGGAAGGGCGTATGTAACTCGACTTATTACCGACTAATGCAGGACGATCCCAAGTATTACATGGACTACACCGGGACCGGTAACACGCTTAACGTGCGCAATCCACAAGTACTCAAGATGATTATGGATTCGCTGCGCTACTGGGTAACAGAGATGCACGTCGATGGGTTCCGCTTCGATCTTGCGGCAACACTGGCGCGCGAACTCCACGATGTCAGCAAGTTGTCATCGTTCTTCGATACGATCCATCAAGACCCCACGCTGGCCGAGGTCAAACTGATCGCCGAGCCGTGGGACGTGGGCGACGGCGGCTACCAGGTAGGTCAGTTCCCTGTTCTCTGGGCGGAGTGGAATGGGAAATATCGCGACACCGTTCGCCGTTTCTGGAAGGGCGATAGCGGCCAGTTATCTGACTTCGCTTATAGACTGACGGGGTCGAGCGACTTATACCAGTTCGATGGACGCAAGCCCTACGCAAGTATTAATTTCATTACCGCACACGATGGTTTCACGCTCTGTGACTTAGTCAGTTACAACGAGAAGCATAACGAAGCTAACGGGGACGATAACAAGGATGGCTCGAACGATAACGACTCGTGGAACATGGGTGCGGAAGGTCCTACGGACGACCCGGGCATCAACGACCTGCGCGAACGACAGATGAGAAATTTTATTGCGACGCTGATGCTCTCGCAGGGCGTTCCCATGCTGGCGGGAGGAGATGAATTTGCGCGATCGCAGCGCGGCAATAACAACTGCTATTGCCAGGACAATGAACTGACGTGGTTTGATTGGAACCTCGATGAATCTCGCGACAGACTGCTCGAATTCACTGCGAAACTAATCCAGTTCCGCTTGAAGCATCCCAATCTCCATCGACGTAAATTCTTCCAGGATCGAGAAATCCGCAAGAAGGGCGACGGCAGCCTGGTTCGCGTTCTGAAAGACATCGCGTGGTTTAATCCTGATGGCAACGAAGTGTCGGATGAGGCGTGGAGTTCACCGTGGAGTCGCGCGATTGCCCTGTTGTTGAACGGGAAAACGCTGCAGGTATCGGACGAAAACGGGGAGTGGGTCGTTGACGATAGCTTCCTGATTCTCGTGAACGCAGCGGACGGAGGGGTTGAATTCACGCTTCCGCCATCGCCCAGCGGAAACCCGTGGTGCCTCAACATCGACACAGAGAACATTGACGATCCTTTCGCTAAAGCCGTCATAGACGAGAAGATTATTCTCGGCGGCAGAACGCTGAAGTTACTATGCGATCAGTTGACGCGGGACTCGGATCAACCGGCGCAAGGCTAGGCTTGGCAGAGAGCCTAAGCACTCGGCGATCAAGCATTAGAAAGCCCCACTCCGAATCAGAATGGGGCTTTAGTTTTTGATAGTGGATGAGAACTAGTCGTAATACTCAAGGCCGAGGTGGGTGATCAGATCCTCACCCATGATATGGCGCAGGGTGTTCTTGAGCTTCATGGATTGGATGAATAGATCATGCTCCGGATACAAACCCTCGCGCGTTTGCGGCGACTTGAGATAGAAGCTGAGCCATTCCTGGATGCCGATCGAGCGTAATTCCGGAGAGCGCTTTGCTAAGTCGAGGAACAACACCAAATCGAGCGCAATGGGCGCAGCTAAGATCGAATCGCGGCAAAGAAAATCGACCTTGATTTGCATCGGATAACCGAGCCAGCCGAAGATATCGATGTTATCCCAGCCTTCCTTGTTATCCCCACGCGGCGGGTAATAGTTAATGCGCACCTTGTGGTAGATATTCTTGTATAAGTCGGGGTAAAGATCGGGCTGAAGAATGTATTCGAGCGCGCCGAGTTTCGATTCTTCCTTGGTCTTGAACGATTCGGGATCGTCGAGTACTTCGCCATCGCGATTGCCGAGAATATTCGTTGAATACCAGCCCGACACACCGAGCAACCGTGCCTTGAATGCAGGCGCCAGGACGGTCTTCATGAAGGTCTGGCCGGTTTTGAAATCCTTGCCGCAAATGGGAGCGGAATTCTTCTTGGCAAGTTCGACGAGAGCCGGAATATCGACAGTTAGATTCGGTGCACCATTGGCGAAAGGTACGCTTTCGCTGAGCGCGGCATAAGCATAAATCTGCGAGGGAGCGATGCCGATATCATCGTTTTCGAGTCCTGCTTCAAAAGCCTCGATCGTCTGATGAACCGCGCTCGCTTCGAGGAAGATCTCAGTCGAACCGCACCAGATCACGACGACGCGATCAACCGTCTTCTTGAATGCCTGAATGTCGGCGATGAGTTGATTGGCAAGGTCGCGCTTGTTCTTGCCCTTCTTTACATGCGTGCCATTGAGGCGCTTCACATAGTACTGATCGAAGACAGCGGGCATGGGCTTGATGGTTTCGAGATAAGGCTTGAGTTGCTCGAGCGTTTCCTTCTCGAGTACCTTGGCGTGTGCGGCTGCTTCGTAGACGTTGTCTTCAAAAATATCCCAACCCGTGAAGACGATATCGTTCAAATCGGCCAGCGGAACAAAGTCCTTAACCAGCGGCGATTTGTTGTCAGTTCGCTTGCCGAGGCGAATAGTGCCCATCTGCGTGAGCGAGCCGATGGGTTTCGCCAATCCGCGCCGAACTGCTTCAACTCCGGCGATGAATGTGGTGGCAACTGCGCCCATTCCCACCACCATGACTCCCAATTTGCCTGTCGCGGGCGCTACTTTTTGGGCGGTCTTCTGGCCGCCTTGCTGTTCAACTGACATCTTTTCTCCTAACCTTCTTCCGATTACCGCGGAATACTTTGGTAGTTGATGAATTGAATATTCACAAGGACGCAACAGTGTACGCCCTCTCGGACCATGCGTGCAGTTTATGCGGCGTTCGCTTGTCTTCCGCGTCGCACATGCGACCACACGAACCAGACGATACCGACCGCTAGCAGAAGCAGAACGGCATTGTGAAACCGGTGAAACATTTCGTGAAAGGGCGAGCGCGGATCGTTCCAGCTTTCACCCAGGCGCTTACCCGCGTAAGCCAGCACCAGGCACCACGGCCACGAGCCCACGAATGTGTAAATGTGGAAGCGCCATTGAGGCATGCGCGCGATGCCCGCTGGAAACGCGATGAACGTACGCACGACCGGCAACAACCGCCCCAGCAGAACCGTGATCGAACCGTGGTTCTCAAAAAAGCGGGTCATTCGATCGAGGTCGTGATGGCTCATCAAAACCCATTTGCCGTAACGCTCGACCATCGGTCTGCCGCCCTTGGCCCCGATCCAATACGCGATCACGGAGCCGAGATTGCAGCCGATGGCTCCGGCGGTCGCAGTCCAAAACAGGTTCAGATGCCCCAGGTAAACCAGGTAGCCGGCGAAGGGCATGATGATTTCAGAAGGCAATGGAATGCATGCCGACTCGATGCCCATCAGCGCCATAATTCCGGCGTATCCGCCGCTGTCGATGACATGGGTGACGAACTGAACAATATAGGCAAGGATTTTTTCGCTCATGCGCGTATCTAAGTATATAGGTCAGGAGCGGCGACGAGTGCGGCGGTCAGTTTGCTAAGATCGAGGGTGGTTCGAAGCATCAAAAAGAGGTGTCAACTTGGCTGAATTTCCTCCCGTACCGCTCACGCTCGAAGGTTCCAGCCTGCTGCATCAGTTTTTCCGCTTTGACTGGAAAGCATGGCGTGCGACGCCGACTGCCGACCGCGAGAGAATTGCAGCCGAGGCAGTTGCAGCATTGCAGGGCCTAGAACGCGGAGCATCGGGCGATCAGGTGCAATCCGCTCTCTTCTCGCAACTCGGGCACAAGGGCGACTTGATTTTGATTCATTTCCGCGAATCGCTGGAAGCTCTCAATCAAGTCGAACTCAACTTGGCACAGACCGAGTTTTATGACTTCCTCGAGCAGCGTCACTCCTATGTTTCGGTCGTGGAGTTGGGGCTTTACGAATCGAGCCGTAAGACTTATGAAGCCGCCGAGGCTAAGGGATTGGAACAGCATTCGCCGGAGTGGAACGCCGAGATCGCCGCTTCTCTTAAGCGCGGTTCCGATGCCATGGCGCCTCGCCTTTACCCCGCGATACCTGACGCCAAGTACCTTTGCTTTTATCCCATGGATCGCAAGCGCGGCGAGCAAATCAACTGGTATACCGTGCCGTTTGCAGAGCGCCAGCGCATGATGCATTTGCATGGCATGATTGGGCGCCGCTACGGCGATGTTGTGCGGCAAATTATCTCGGGCTCGATTGGCATGGACGATTGGGAATGGGGCGTTGACCTGTTTGCCGAGGATCCGGTCATCTTTAAGAAGCTCATCTACGAGATGCGGTTCGATGAAGTGAGCGCTGTTTACGCGCTGTTTGGGCAGTTCTTCATTGGTGTGCGCTTGCCAATTGAGAAACTCGGTGATTGGCTCAAAGGAAACTTGACTTAAGATTTATGGTCACGAAGAAACCCATCTCGACTGCAGCAAAGAAGGCGCAGGTCAAGGCCGTTCCTCGTAAGTTGGTTCGCGCTGCGAAGGCGGCCGCTCCTGCGCGTGCAACAAACGCCGTGCTGCGGGGCGATCTTGCGCCGGAGCGCATTGCGGCGATTCTCAAGGCGCTCGATGAGGCGTATCCCGAGGCCGTCTGCGCGCTCACGCATCGCTCGCCTTGGGAACTTTTGGTGGCCACGATCCTCTCCGCGCAGTGCACCGACGTGCGGGTGAATATGGTCACGCCCGAACTCTTCCGCCGCTTCCCTACTCCAGCCGCAATGGCCAGAGCCTCTCTGCTGGAGTTGATCGAACTTATCCGCACCACTGGCTTTTTCAATAACAAGGCCAAGTCGATCAAGGGTGCAGCGCAAGCCATTGTCGAGCGATTTGGCGGCGAGGTCCCGCAAACGCTGGCTGAGTTGATAACGGTGCCTGGGGCCGCTCGCAAGACCGCCAATGTGGTCCTCGGAGTAAGCTTTGGCAAGGCCGAGGGCGTGGTTGTCGACACGCACGTCTTCCGCATTGCGCATCGTCTGAGCCTCGCCAAGAGTGACTCCGCACAAAACGTTGAGCAGGAATTAATGAAGGTGATTCCACAGGATCGCTGGATCGCCTTTTCGCACCAGGTCATTCATCACGGACGGCAGGTGTGCATAGCGCGCAAGCCCAAATGCGACCAGTGCAATCTGGAACAGCTCTGCCACTCGAAAGACAAAACCTGGCATTCTTGATCGGGAATCTAACTAATCGCATACGTTTGGATTGAGTGCGCGCACCACTGCTGAAATCAATCCCGAGATGTCATAGGGGTCGGCCTCTGCTGCCGGTGGCCATTGGTTCTCGCACAAAGTCTGGCTTGTGATCGGGCCTATTGAAATCGCCTTAACTCCTACGAAAGGAAAGTCGATCCCGGCCTTGCCCGCCGCTTCTGCAAGGTGAATCACGCTCGAAGAACTGGTAAATGCCACAGCATCGATCCGTCGTTGCAGAGCTTCCACCAACTTATTGGGAGCGTCAGCGGGCATGACGTTCTGGTAAGCATCGACCACATCGACGACAGCCCCGGCGCCGATCAGCGCATCCGGAATCACATCGCGTGCAATCGCGGCGCGGGCCAACAGAACTCGCTGTCCCGACGCATCGCTTGCCAAGCCTTCGAGCAGGCTTTCAGCAACGTATGAACTGGGAACGAAGCTTACCTTGAGTCCTGCCTCTGTCGCAGCGGTTGCGGTTGCGTTGCCCACCGCAGCGACTTTCAGGTTTGAATGTTGATCGAAGCGAATCTTCAACACTGCAGCGCGATCCGCGAGCACTCGAACCGTATTCGCGCTGGTCAGAATCAGCCACCGATAGCTGGCAAGCTGGCTTAAACATTGGTCAAGCGGCTCATAACTAGACGGTACAGCGATTTCGAGCAGCGGGACCTCAACGGGCTCGGCGCCCAAAGCACGAAGGCCCTCGCTTAACTTGCTTGCCTGGCGTACGGCTCTGGTTACCATCACGCGACGCCCGGCAAGCGGCAGTTCGCTCACCGTTCGGCCCCATCAGCGTTTGACGGCATACCAGGCGTCTCGCTCACTGCCTGTTCGCTGAGCATGTTTGCCACGGCTTGTCCGAACGCAACGGCATCTTTATCGGTGCGTGGAACGGAGTGATAAGCACGCGCGGCCTTCCCGGTTTCTGGATCGGCAATGACTCCGAAGATCTCCCAGATCGCCTCATCCGCTTCGACAATCGCTTCGGTTCCGGGGCGGCAATGAATTCCAATGGGAACTTGGCACCCGCCCCCCAGCGCCGCCAATGCAGCGCGTTCGGCGGTAACAGCAAAACGCGTGGCCGGATCGTCAAGAAAAGCGACAGCACTTATCGTGGCTTCGTCGTTTTTGCGAGTTTCAATTCCGAGCGAACCTTGTCCGGCTGCCGGACAAAAATCGGCGGGATCGAGTCTCTCGCGGATCCACTCGGTCTTTTCGAGCCGGTCAAGGCCTGCAGCCGCAAGCAATATCGCATCAACTTGTCCCTCGGCCAACTTGCGCAGGCGCGTATCGACATTGCCGCGAAACTCAACTGCTTCGATATCCGGTCGCAGAGCTTTCAACTGCGCTCGCCGCCGCTGACTGCTGGTTCCCACGCGCGCACCCTGCGGCAATGCAGCCAGATTTTCAAATTTGACTGACACCAGCACATCGCGCGGATCGACGCGTGCAGGAGTAGCCGCGAGCGCAAATGGTTCCGGCAACTCGGTAGGCAGATCTTTCAGTGAATGCACCGCCAGATCGACGCGACCCTCGGCCAATGCCTCTTCGATTTCCTTGGTGAACATGCCCTTGGAACCGACCTCGGCAAAGGTCACTTCCTGCAGTCGGTCGCCGGTGGTCTTGATGATTTCAATTTCCACGGAATGGTCGCGGGTGCGCAAGAGTTCTGCAATGTGATTTGCCTGCCACAATGCCAATTGGGAACCGCGACTGCCTATGCGCAGTTTCATCGGCGACCTGCTACGCGCACCTGGGGAGTGTCCGCGTCCTTCGTTTCATTTGCTGTCATTGAGTTTTCCGTCGCAGGTGGTTTTGATTCCAGTTCTGTTTCTAGTTCCGCCGATCGATCCGCGGTCGTGGGCAACGACCAAGTCTCGCACAAGGCCTCGACCCGCGCCGAATCATTTTCGCGCGCTGCCTGCTTGAGCGCCTGCATGGGCGGATGAAGAAACTTGTTCACCAGGCCTCGTGTGAGCGCTTCAACCGCGGCGACCTGGTCGGCGGTTAATGAGCCTAACCTTGCCTGGATGCGGCGTAACTCGGCCTGGCGCAAATCCTCAGCTTGCCGCTGCAGTTCGACTATCGCGGGTGCAACATTGACTGTGCGCTGACGCTGGTGGAATCGCTCCACTTCGCCGGCGATAATTGCCTCGGCATCGGTCGCCTCACGGCTGCGTTCCTCCATGTGCGAAGCAGCCACAGACTGCAGATCGTCGATGTCGTAGACAAAGATTCCTTCCAGCTTGTTCATCGCCGGGTCAACATCGCGCGGCACCGCAAGATCGATGAAGAACATGGGCCGGTTGCGGCGTCGATGCAGGAAATCCTGCCCATGCGCACGGCTGAAAATTGCGTGAGGCGCGCTGGTCGACGTGATCACGATGTCGGCCTGAGCAGCTGCCTCGTAAATCTGATCGAAGGGAACTACCTGACCATGAAACGGCTCGGCCATGCGGCGAGCGCGTTCCACCGTTCGATTGGTAACCAGAATTTTGCCCGCGCCTTGTTGCACCAGGTGCCGGGCCGATAGTTCGCACATTTTGCCCGCACCCACCAGGAACACGGTGCGTCCTTGCAGCGACCCGAATATTTTGCGTGCGAGTTCCACGGCGACCGACGCAATTGAAACCGAGTTTGAACCTATTTCCGTCTCGGAACGAACTTTTTTCGCCGCAGCAAATGCGCCCTGCAACAGATGTTCCAATTGACCGCCGACGGTCCCGGCCGCACGAGCGATTGCGAAGGCTTCCTTGACTTGCCCAAGAATCTGCGGTTCGCCCACTACCATGGAGTCGAGGCTGGCCGCGACGCGAAACAAGTGACGGACAGCTTGTTGATCCCGATGCTCGTAGAGATGCGCCTTCAGCACCGCCGGATCAAGCCCGAAATGCTGCTCCAGAAATCCCGTCAGGTCGATTTCCGGAGATTCGATCGAGCTTAGAATTTCAACCCGATTGCACGTCGAAACGATCATGCACTCAGCAACGCCCGGTACGGCGGACAGCGCCCGCACGACCTCGGGCAATTCCTCGCGGGAGATGGCAATGCGTTTGCGCAAATCGATAGGGGCGGTCTTGTGATTGACGCCGATCAGCGACAGGGTCATGGCGCACCGTACCTGTGCACCTGGCTGAACTGGTTGGCTGCCCACACGGCCAGCATGACCAGGAACACGGCGCCGGAAAGATAAGCCGCCTTTCGTCCACGAAGCCCCGCCGTGCTGCGCAAGAACAGAAGCAGCACATAAACGGCCCACATCACAAACGAGGCAATCACTTTAGGATCAAGGAAATACGAGGCACCGAGCGGCGTTTCCTGGGCCAGCACCGACCCGATGACCAAACCCACTGTCATGCATGGGAAACCGAAAAGCAAGGTCGAATGGGCGATTCGCTCCAGGGTGTCGAGGGGCGGCAACCAGTCGAGCGGCGCCCACCAGGTGTCTTCGCCCGGTTTGCGTTTGCTCTTAATGCGGCGTTCCTGCACCAGGTAGAGCCCCGACGCCAGCATGCTGAACCCGAGCGCGGCGTAGGCGGCCAGCAGCGCGGCAATATGAGCAATCAGCCAACTGATTCGAACGCCTGAAGATGGAAAAGTGTACCGTTCCGTTCCTAGAGACGGCACAAAAACGACGAAAAAAGTGACGGGTAAAGCGAATACTGCCAATGAGATAGTGCCATAGATCCACCAAACCAGGAAGAACAGGCACGCCACCGCCAGCCCCAGCAGTGACTCGGCTTCACGCACGCCCATCGGCACCCAGCGATGGGCCTGGACCAGCATTTCCACTACCGAAACGAAGTGGAAAAAGAAGGCGATTCCGGCAACATGAACACAAATCTTGCGCCACCGCTCCAGCCCATAGAGCACGGCGGGAAACGCCGAGATACTCGCGCCCGCATATAAGACCGCTGCCACTCTGAGCCAAAGCAAGTACATTCCGTTGTTTACCTTAAGGCGTTACAACTCAGTATACTGTGACGCAAATCACCTAGCGGCCGATACAAAGACTCAACCTAACCGCCGATTCGGGGACAACTCCTTCATGTAACAGACAGCGCCACGTCGACCCGTCACGATAATCTGGTATTCAATCGTGATCAAGGACGACATCCAACCCGCGGTCGTATCGCTGCTTCCCGAGGAGCAGCCGGTTGAACCGCCCGCTCCCAGTCCCTCCACAGGCCAAACATCCTCAGAGCTTACGCCGTTTATGCGCCAGTGGACGGCGGCCAAGCGCGAGAACCCCGACGCCCTGCTGTTTTTCAGGATGGGCGATTTCTACGAACTGTTCTACGACGATGCCGTGGTCGTGAGCCGCGAACTGCAACTGACACTGACGGCGCGCGACCGCGAGCGCACGCAGCCCATGTGCGGCGTGCCCTACCACGCCGTCGAGTCCTACTTGGCGCGCCTGCTGCGGAAGGGTTATCGCATCGCCATTTGCGACCAGATGGAGGACCCCAAGCTCACCAAGAAGATTGTGCAGCGAGAGGTGACGCGAGTGCTGTCGCCCGGAACTGCGATTGACGCCGGGCTCGGTCAGGAGCAGAACAACTTCCTGGCCGCTTACTTTGAAACCCCATCCGGTGAGGGTCGCGAGAAGGTAAAGTCTCCATCGGGAAAATCGCTGCTGGGACCCAACTTGCTGTGTGCGGTGGCCCTCCTCGATGTCTCGACCGGCGAATTTCGGACGGCCGAGTTTGCCGGCCCCGCAGCCCGCAATCAGGCGATTGAAACTTTGCTGCTGGCGTCTCCGAGCGAAGTGTTGGTCGCTGCCGGAGCTGAAATGATCCCAGGGTTTGAGCGAATTTCCGCCAGAACGCGCGTAGACGACTGGGTTTGGACGCGCGATTACGCCGTACCTCTGGTCGAGCGGCAACTCAATGTGCGCTCGCTCGAAGGCTTTGGGCTCGACGGGCATCCGGCGGCGGCCATCGCTGCGGGAGCGGTCCTGCACTACGTCAGAACAACACAGAAAAATGAAGCCTTGCACATCGATTCGCTCCGCTTCGAAGAACACTCGACAGCGCTCGAACTGGACCAGGTGACGGTCCGCAATCTCGAACTGGTGGAACCGTTGTTCGCTGGGCAGAACAACCGGGCGACCCTGTTTTATACTCTCGATTGCTGCCTCACGCCCATGGGTAAACGGATGTTGCGTGCGACTATTCTGCGGCCGCTCGTCGATCGAGCGGAACTTGAATCCCGCTACGAAGCAGTGGGCGAGGCTCATGCGGACTTAGTTCGGCGCGAAGAGATTCGCCGCGCATTCAGCGGCATTCTCGATCTCGAACGCCTGCTGGCACGGCTCAGTCTCGACTCCGCCGGACCGCGCGATGTGCGTTCACTGGCCGCCAGCCTGGCTCGCTTACCGGGACTTAAGTCAACCCTCGATGCGATGACCGCACCGCAGTGGCGGGCAGTAACAGCTCGCCTCGACACGCTTGAAGATGTGACCTCGCGCATTGCCACAACCCTGGTTGCTGAGCCCCCGCTGACCTTTGCCGATGGTGGTGCGATTGCAGCGGGGGTCGATGAGGAATTGGATGAGTTGCGGACCATCTCAACCACCGGAAGGCAGCAGATTGCGGCGATCGAGGAACGCGAGCGCACCCGGACCGGCATAGGTTCATTGAAGGTTCGCTATAACTCCGTCTTTGGTTATTACATCGAGATCACTAAGTCGAACTTAGCCATGGCGCCGACAGATTATGAGCGTAAACAGACATTAGTCAACGCAGAACGATTTACGACGCCGGAGCTCAAGGAATACGAACGAAAGATATTGACGGCGCATGACCGGTCTATTGAAATCGAAAAGCGGATTTTCGTGGAGTTGCGAGCCGGCGTGCTTGAGGCCGCGGGGCGCATCCGGCGGGCCTCTGCCGCCGTCGCCGAAGCCGACTTGCTGGCTAATTTCGCGCATCTCGCCGCCGGCCGCCGCTATGTCAGGCCGCGATTGGTAGACGAGACGGTGCTCGAAGCTGTAGCCGCCCGCCATCCTGTCATCGAGCAATGGATGGAGGAGACTCGCGAAGGTCGATTCATCGCCAACGATCTCTATCTTGATGCCGGCGATACCGGTCCCACATTGTTACTGATCACCGGCCCTAACATGGGCGGTAAGAGCACTTATCTGCGCATGGCGGCGATGTTAGTACTCATGGCGCAGATGGGCTGCTTTGTGCCGGCAGACAGCCTGCGCCTCGGGCTCGTCGATCGCATTTATACCCGCATCGGCGCCAGCGATAATGTGGCCCGCGGCCGTTCTACCTTCATGGTTGAAATGACGGAGACGGCCACAATCCTGAATACGGCTACTAATCGCTCACTAATATTGCTCGACGAAATGGGTCGAGGCACGGCCACGTTCGATGGACTGTCACTGGCATGGGCCACGGTCGAATATCTGCATGCAGAGATCGGCGCTCGCACTCTGTTCGCCACCCACTATCACGAGTTGACGATGCTGGCTGAGAAGCTTCCGCGCGTGCGCAATTTGCGCGTTGGTGTGAAGGAAGCTTCAGGTGGAATCGTCTTTCTGCATAGCATCGAACCCGGTGCCGCAAGTAAAAGTTATGGTATCGAAGTGGCAAAGCTGGCCGGGCTTCCATCCGCAGTTATCGAGCGCGCCAGGCGGGTCCTCAAACAACACGAGAAACAGGAGCGCCAAAGCGTTCAAGTCGAGACTGAACCGGAGCCGATGCAGTTGACCATCTTCACTCCCCTCTCGCAGCGCATCGTAGATCGCCTTGAGGCTGTAGACGTGAATGCGTTAACGCCCTTGCAGGCTCTTAATCTGCTCGAAGAGTTGCAAAGCGAACTGAAGGAGAAGGCATGAGCCTGCGTCACGATGCCGGAAGCTTGCTGGTCGTCGGCCTTGCCGCCACGGAGTTGACAGCTCTCGAACGCGCTTGGCTGCGACTCGTACGGCCCGGCGGCGTGATTCTTTTCCGTCGCAACATCGCCGACACCAAACAGACCCGCTCGCTGTTGAACGAAGCAACTCTGCTATCCGCCCCCAACAGCTTTCGCTGCGTCGACGTCGAAGGCGGAACCGTGGACAGGCTTCGCGATGCGCTGGCGCCCATGCCATCCGCGCAGTATGTGGCACTCGCAGCACGGCGAAGCGGCAAGCCTGCGCTCGCTCGCCAACACGGTGAACTCATTGCCCGCGGTGTGAAGGCATTCGGCTTCAACACGACTCTGGCACCTGTGCTCGACCTTGCGCTGCCTGACTCCGCCCAGGTCATGGGAACGCGTTCACCGGCAAGCGACGCCGCCGGAGTCGTCGAATACGCACGCGGTTTTTTAGCGGGCCTTCGAGCCCATAGTGTCGCTGGTTGCGGAAAGCATTTTCCCGGACTCGGCGCAGGCACACGCGATTCGCACTTGGAGACGCCTTCGATCGAACGTAGTTGGCGCGATCTATGGCGCGCAGACCTCGCTCCTTATCGCGAACTGCGCGATGAGTTACCCGTGGTCATGGTGAATCATGCGGCCTATCCCGACACCCGCAGCAGGGATCTGCCCGCAAGTGCATCGGCTTTTTGGATCACTACAGTACTGCGCAACCGGATTGGTTATCGCGGCCTTATCTTCTCCGATGACTTGGAAATGGGCGGGATCTTGAAGTACATGTCGATCGAAGAAGCTGTCGTGACCGCCGTGCGCGCAGGCATGGACACGATGGAGATCTGTCACAGCGCAGAGTTGATTTTGCGCGGGTATGAAGCTCTCATTTCTGAGGCAGAACGCTCGACCGCATTTCGCAGACTGCTGAGCGATCGCGCCAAGGACACGTCACGCAAGCGAGCCAAGCTATTCAAAGCGGGGCCAGCCAAGGTACTAACTGAGCGACAGTTTGACTCATTACGAAAGAAGATACTCCTGTTTCGCGATAGGATTATGGCGGAAAATGAAGCAGCCGTGCCAGCTTCTAAACGACCCGCAACGCTGGTGGAGACGGCATGATCAAGAAGTCCATGACTGTGGCAGGCGTAATGAGCGGCACTTCGGCCGATGGCATCGATGTAGCCATCGTTGAGATCGCTCCCGGACGGAAAAGCGCGGGCCTGTCTCGCCCCACATTGACTCTGCTCGCCCATCAGGGATTCCCTTATTCCACAACGTTGCGGCGTGCGGTTCTGGCGGCGATGAATGCGGACTCCACGTCAACCGCAGAGCTTGCGCGATTGAACTGGCGACTGGGTCTGGCTTATGCCGAAGCCGTCAAAGCTACTTTGCAGCACCATCGCATTGAGATCGAGTTAGTCGGCTGTCATGGTCAGACTCTCTATCATCAGGCCAAGCCAGCGACCTACGCAGGACGCAGATTTGCGTGTACATGGCAAGCTGGCGAAGCAGCGGCGATAGCGGCCGCGATTGCGGTCCCGGTCGTATCCAATTTTCGCCCCGCCGACATGCTGGCGGGCGGCTTGGGAGCACCGCTTGTTCCCTTGCTCGATTATGTGTTGTTCGCGGATAACAAGCGTGGTCGCGTACTCCAGAATATTGGCGGCATCGCTAACCTCACTGCGATTCCGGCAGGACTCAAGCCGGATTCAGTGATGGCCTTCGATACCGGCCCGGGCAACATGGTCATGGACGCGCTGACACAGCAGCTATTCGGCAAGCCTTTTGATCGTAATGGTGGATTCGCGGCGCGTGGCAAGGTCTTGCGCAAAGTTCTAACTCAAGAATTGCGTAATCCTTACTATCGATTGAAGCCTCCGCGCGCGGCGGGCCGCGAACAATTCGGTCGTGAATATGCGACCAAGTTTCTCGACGCTTGCAACCGGGCCGGTGGAAAAGCCGAAGACACACTCGCGACAGCAACCGCATTAACCGCCGAAAGCATTGCCCGAAGTTTTAAGCGATTCGCGCTCCCAAAGATGAAAGGACGCAGAGTCGATTACATCGTCTCCGGCGGCGGTGCGCGCAACGCAACCCTCATGGCGATGCTGTCTGAGTTGTTGCAACCGCTGGGTTGCGAACTAGCTGCATCCGCGGACTTCGGGTTGCCTGTTGACGCAAAGGAAGCCGCAGCTTTCGCGCTGCTGGCGTGGCAGACCTGGCACCACCTGCCTGGAAATGTACCGGCAGCCACAGGGGCAACGCGGCCCGTGATCTTAGGACAGGTCACTTATGTTTGATACTCGATGTGCGCAAACCGGGCAGCTTGCGATCGCAGTGCTTGCCTGTTTGCTATTGATCACCGGATGCAAGTCTCGCCCTCGCGATCCGAATACTGTTGTGTTTCTTATCGAGAGCAGTCCCGCCAATCTAGATCCGCGCGTCGGTACCGATGGGCAATCGGAACACATCGACGAACTGATCTTCGATGGGCTCGTCGCTCGCGACGCCAGCTTTCACTTCACGCCGGCTCTTGCCGAGCGATGGGATCAACCTGATCCTAAGACGCTCGTCTTTCATCTACGCGATGGGGTTCGCTTCCACGATGGGCGGCCGGTGACCGCGCGCGATGTGGTGTGGACCATCGACTCCATGCGCACGGGTAAAGTAATCAGTCCCAAGTCTGCTTCCTATGCTTCAGTTGATACCGTTGAGGCAGCCGACCCGCATACCGTCATCTTCCATTTGAAAAAGCCTGATAACTTCCTGCTGACTAACCTCTCCACCGGCGCGATGGGCATTGTGCCCGAGGGCAGCGGTCGAGAATTCTGGCGCCATCCCATCGGCACTGGGCCCTTTCGTTTTGTAAGTCAGCAGATCGATCAGGAAGTTGTCGTCGAGCGCAATCCGCTGAGTTGGTCAGCCGTCCCCAAGCTAGAGCGAGTCCGATTCGCCGTCGTGCCTGATTTGATTACGGAGGCCCTGGAACTCCAGAAAGGCTCAGCCGACGTAGAAAGCAATTCCCTTCCCATGGATGCACTCGCAGTGCTCGCCAAGCGGCCCGATCTCGAGGTCGACGATGCACTTGGCACCCAGATTCAGTACCTCGCCTTCAATGCGCGCGATCCTTTATTGAAAGACCCGCGCGTACGCCAGGCAATCTCTTGTGCCATCGACAGGCAATTGCTCATCAACACGCTCATGGATGGCCATGCGCAACCCGCGCAGAGCATGTTGCCGATCACTCACTGGGCATGGACCGGCGGTGGACCGCGATTCGATTATGATCCTGCCCGCGCACAGCAATTGCTTGATCAGGCCGGGTACCATCCAAACGCCGCCGGAGTTCGTTTTCATCTCACCATGAAAACCAGTTCCGCAGACGATGTGCGCTTGTTGGCAGCCGTGCTTCAGCAACAGTTTGCGCGCGTGGGCATTACGCTCGACATACGCAGCTATGAGTTCGCCACCTTCTACTCCGACGTTACGCGCGGCGCATTTCAAATGTACTCACTGCGCTGGATCGGCGGCAACGAGCAGCCCGACATCTTCAGCTATGCCTTCTCCACGGCGCGCTTTTCACCCAAAGGCGCCAATCGCGGTCACTATTCCAATGTGCGTCTCGATTCCCTGCTCGCTGACGCGGCCGAGAGCGCGGACGCGAACCACCGCCGAGTTGATTATGTCGAAGCGCAGGAGATTCTCGCCAACGATCTACCGGCGATCAATCTTTGGTATCGGGACACGATCGTGGTTCACAACAAACGGCTGACACATATCGTTCCCACCCCGTCGGGCAGCTATACCTTTCTTGAGGGTGCCGGGTTGATGCGGTAAACCTCGCCGGCTGAATGGGAAGAAAAGCACGCCAAGATCATTTGAAATCGGTCAAAATCCAGAACTTGGACCACGCACTCAACCTTTTGGCGGACTAACTCGTCTACCGAAACGAGAAGGTTATTGAGGACCTGGAACCATTGAATAGACGAGTGACAGATAAGGACATGACGACGAGAGGCGAGGTTCGGCTTCAATGGGCGCTAGCCGCGATCCTTCTGGCGATTGCGTGGGTAGCTTCGCCCCTTGCGAATGCACAGGCAGCGCCTGCTTCCCGCTTTGTGGGGTCGATTACAGCCATCAACGGCACCACTTTGACGGTAAAAACAGATGCTGGGGAACTGCGGCAAGTAGAGGTTCCCAGCGAAGCCAGCTTGAAGCGTATCGCACCTGGTCAAAAGGATCTGAGCACTGCATCAACCGTAGAATTCGGAAGCCTAGCGGTTGGTGATAGGGTGCTCGTAAAAATTGACCCGAGCGCAACGGGCACAACACCGCAAGCAGCGCAGATTATCGCGATCAAGCAAGAAGACGTGGCCCAGAAGCAGCAACGAGATCGTGAAGACTGGCAGCGGCGTGGCGTGGGCGGGCTGGTTAAAAGTGTCGACGCATCGACGGGCGTGATCCTGTTAACCACAGGCGTCGGCGAAACGTCCAAAACAATTGCTATTAAAGCCACCAGATCCACCATCCTGAAACGCTATTCGCCGCAATCAGTTCGCTTCGACGATGCGCAGCCTGCTCCCATCGATGCCATTCACCAGGGCGATCAGTTACGAGCGCGTGGCGACAAGAACGCTAATGGGACCGAAATCATCGCCGATGAAGTGGTTTCGGGATCCTTCCGCAATATCGCCGGAACCATCTCATCGATCGATACGTCCGCTTCAACATTGGTTGTGAAAGATCTGGCCACCAAGAAGATGGTCACCATCAAGATCACTTCCGATGCGCAAATGAAGCGCTTACCAGAACGAATGGCGCAGAACCTGGCCGCGCGCCTGAAGGCTGGGGTGGGCGCGCCGAGCGGTGGCGCAGCCAGTCAAAACCCGGCTGGCGGCGCGCCTGGTGGTCAGCAGCACAGTTGGGGTGGGGGTAGCGGAGGACCTGGCTCAGGTCCAGGAACGGGCGCAGGAAATGCTTCATCTCAAGGCGGTGCGCCGGGAGGCGGAAGTGGCGATCCGCAGCAAATGTTGAGCCGCGCACCAACCATCGCACTCACTGATCTGCAAAAAGGCGAGGCTGTCATGCTGGTTGCAACGGAGGGAGCGTCAGACGTAACTGCCGTCACCTTGCTGGCGGGTGTGGAACCGCTCCTGCAGGCTCCGGCGGCCAGTCAAAACTTGCTCTCAAACTGGAGCATGGGTGGTGGAGGATCGGAAGGCGGCGGATCTCAATAGAGATGCACCCCGGATCGACACACCTATCGCCGGACGTTGCTTTGTGCCGGCTATGTGCAGATGTATTCCACATAAAAAATCACGCATTTAGGACGGCGCAGTAATGGCGCGATCACATCGAATACCAATACTTGACGAGGGACTTGTGTATTTAAGATTTAATTGCATCGTTCATTTGCTTATTGCTCTCGCTATCAGTTGCGCCGCCTTGGCATCGGCACAAACGGCCGGGCCCTCCGCTGCGGTGCAAACACCGACCTCGTCGGTAGTGATCCGCGGGCATATTTCCGATCCGACCGGCGCACTTATCCCCGGCGCAAAAATCACGGTAACCAACGCGGCCGGTGCCTCCATCGCCACTGCAACGGCAGACTCGGGTGGTGCCTATGAAATTCGCGGTTTGCAGCCCGGCACCTATATTGTCAAGGCAGACTATAACGGATTCGCGTCCTTCCAATCGCCCAGCATCATATTGACGGCCGGCCAATCCAAGCGTGTTGATATATCCATGGCCATTGAGGTCGAGCAACAAAGTGTTGTCGTCACCGATGACTCACCGACCGTAAACATTGAAGCCGCGGGGAACTCCAATTCGATTGTTCTCAAAGGCAAAGATCTTGACGCGCTTTCAGATGATCCAGACGAGTTATCGAACGAATTATCAGCTCTGGCTGGTCCTTCGGCAGGACCAAACGGCGGGCAGATTTTTATTGATGGTTTCTCCGGCGGTCAACTTCCACCTAAGTCCGCGATCCGCGAAATTCGCATCAACCAAAATCCATTTTCCGCCGAGTATGACCGGCTCGGTTATGGACGCATCGAGATCCTGACCAAACCAGGCACAGACAAATTGCATGGGCAGTTCTTCATTCAGGGCAACGACAAGCCGTTCAACACAGGCGACCCATTCACATCCTCCCTACCCTCGTACTACAGCTATCAATTCAACGGCACGGTGAGCGGATCCATCACCAAAAAATCTTCGTATTTCGTGAGCGCGGAACGACGTCATATTGAGAACGTAAATGCATGGTTGATTCCTGACGCAGTGTTACAAGGCGATTCGGGTGCTTATTCCAATTTCACTGACTATGGCGTCGACCTGCTGAACCAACGCATTCGCACGAATGCGTCAGCGCGCATTGATTGGCAATTAGGCAGCAAGAATACGCTGACCGTCCGCTACGGATTCTGGTCGGAAAGCGAGCAGGGCGATCTTAATGCGGGTTCGCTGGCAACCGCTTCAACCCATGAAGCAAATACCGATCACACGGTGCAGATGAGTGATGCCGTGGTGATCAACGATCACGCGGTCAATGAAAGTCGCTTTCAATACGAGCGTCAAAACGAAAACCACTATCCGGACTCTACAACCCCCACTGTCACCGTTCAAGGAGACTTCTCGGGCGGCGGTTATACCGGCCAGGTGAGCCGGGACCACACGACGCGTCTCGAGTTCCAGAACCTAACGACGATCAGCCATGGCGCTCATGCCATTAAATTCGGCACACGCCTGCGCGATTCGCTTGATGCCAATTTCACAACGAATAATTTCAATGGCTCATTTTCGTTCAGCGACTATAACAGCTATCTGAACATGGCCAACGGCCTGCTCTCCGGACAAACTTTCAATGAACTAGCGCCAGCTTATGGCCCTATCACGGCCAGCTATACGACTGGACAAGCCTCGACAACGGCCAACATCTTCGATGCTGCTCTCTATGTACAGGACGACTGGAAGATCAATCCAAGGCTGTCTGTGTCAGGCGGCCTTCGTTGGGAAGCTCAGAATCACATTGCCGATCACGACGACTGGGCACCTCGTGCATCATTTGCTTATGCCCTCGACGGCGGCAAGGGTAAAACCGCCAAGACCGTGCTACGAGCGGGTTATGGAATGTTCTACGATCGCTTCCAAGTCACCAATTTGCTAACGGTACATCATGCCGGCACTCAAAACCAGATCGTGCTCAATAATCCCGCATGCACTTCGACAGCTACGTCCCTTCAGGCAATCGATCTCAGTACATGTCAGAGCAACGGAAGTTCGTTCAGCAACCAATCCGTCCCAGTACGCTACCGGGTAGATCCGACTTTTCACGCCCCCTACACCGGACAAGCCGGCATCGGCCTAGAGCGCCAACTGCACCCTGGAACGAGCTTCACCTTTACTTACTTGCATTCCTTCGGCGCACATCAATTAGTCACGCGCAATGCCAACCAGCTTGATAGCGCGGGCGATTATCCACTCGATTCCGCCGGCGGCTATATCTACCAGTTTTATCCTGAGGGAGTATTCAAACAGGACCAACTAATCACCAGCGTAAACGCCAAGGTAACAAAGAACCTCAGCCTCATAGGTTTCTACACTCTGGCTTGGGCTAACAGCGACGGCGCGGGCGGCTCGAATGCTTCAAACGCATATAACCTTGGGCAGGATTATGGGCGCGCAACATTTGTTTCGCGTAACCAGATCTTTTCGATGGCGAGTTATAACGGTCCTTGGGGAATTCGCTTCAATCCGTTCCTGATCGCGCAGTCAGGTAAGCCGTTCAACATAACCTTGCCCACCGACCCCCTTAATTACTTCTTCAATCAGAGGCCGACGTACGCAACTTCGTCAACTCCGACCGCTGACCAGGTTGCCACTCCCTATGGGCTTTTCGACAAGGCCGCTCTTTCAGGCGAAAAGCTCGTTCCCGCCAATATTGGCAATGGTCCCGCAGCGGTAGCCGTCAATCTTCGCATCAGCCGCGGATTCGGTATCGGACCCAAAGTTGAATCATCAGGCAACAATGGTGGCGGTCCCCCTCCAGGCGGCGGTGGACCCGGCGGAGGCGGTGGTCGTGGCGGACCTCCAGGAGGTGGCCTTGGACCGGGCGGACTCGGTGGCGGCGGAGGTGGCCGCGGTGGTCCGGGAGGCATGTTCGGACCCACCAATACAGGCCGAAAGTACACGTTGAACTTCAGCGTTCAAGCTCTGAACCTCTTCAACGATATCGACTACGGCGGTCCTAACGGGACAATCACCAGTCCTCGTTTCAATCGCTCATCCACTTTGGCTGGCGGCATCTTCAGTACTGGATCTGCAGCGCGGCGCGTCTTCGCACAAGTCATCTTTTCATTCTGATGGCGCGTGATGAATAGATCAGCGAAGGCCGGAGTGACATACTTCGGCCTTTGTTGTCGGCAATGGGATGCAGTGTTCCGTTCCAGTCTTTCACGACCTGGCTTCCTTCTGAATTACCGCAGTGTAGAGCGATTCCCATTCGTCGGCGCGTGCTTCCATACTAAATCCGCCGGCGATACGAACTCGTCCGGCGCGGCCCATCGCCTGACGCACCTCAGCACTTAGCCCCATCAATCCCAACATTGCTTGCGCCAACGCGCTTGCGTCCTTAGCCGGAACAACCACACCCGTCTCCCCTGCCAACTCCCGCACTCCGCCTACGTCCGTTGCCACAAATGGCTTCTGCATCGCCATCGCTTCACCAAGCGCCAATGGCATCCCCTCCCATGCGGACGACAGCACAAATCCGTCGGCTGCGTCGAGCAATGCGGGTATATCCAGGCATAGGCCAAGCCATTGAACACCTTCTGTAGCGAGTGCATGATCGACAGTTTTTCCTGCGTTTGAATTGTCGCCCGCAATCCAAAGTTGTGTGCGCGGCGCCGCTCCATCGACTTCCTTAAACGCTCTTAGCAAATTGGCAAAGTCCTTGGCGGGAACGATTCGGCCGACAGCCAACCAGACAAACTCGTCGGCCAATCCTCGCTGCTTTCGCATTCGTTCGCGCCGCGCTGCGTCCGGAGTGAACACCGAAGTATCAATCGCATTCGCGAGCACGTAGCACTTCGATCTCGGCACCGCCTTTAGACGCGTAAATCGCTCCGCTGCGACCGTACTGACTGCCGTCGTAAGGTTGCACCAGCGATCGCTCCAACGGTACGCCACCATTCGCAGCCAGCCACCCTCGTACACATTATGAATTGTCGATATTACGTTCGCTTTGCGATAACTCAACTTGAACAAGCGCGCCAGGATGTTTGCATGAAAACTGTGACTATGCACCAGGTCGGGACGAAATGCGCGAATGAATCGCGCGCCTTTCGATAGTGCTCTCGCGATCCCCAGCGGCGTTTTGTGCAAGTTGAAGCGAACGACATCGAGGCTGGTCGTCCAATCGTCGATTTCAGAAGGCAGCAGAACCATAAGTGCAACGCTATGGCCCCGCGCCGCCATGCGATCGGCCAGCGCCAATACTTGCCGTTCTGCTCCACCTACCGCGAGCGAGTTTATGACATACACAATGCGCATGACATTCCGCACCCTAAATCTGAGCGGAATGATAATAACGCGTTTGGTCAGAATCTCGTCGCCACAATTGTTTTGCGTCGGAAAAACCAGTCGATTGCGAAGATTCCCGGACCGAAAACGAGAATCAATAATGCGGCAAACCAGAATGTAAAAGGGTCGGCGCCGTAGAACTTATCGGGCGCCGAGATTACGCCCAGAAATGCGACCCTATCTGCTGTCCAATATGCGACGGTCATGTTTGCGAACAACACGAGAGAGATGAACCGTGATCCGAAACCGAGCGCGAACAGAATGCCACCGACAAACTCAACCAGCGCGACAAAGACAGCTGTAACGCCGGGCATAGGCAATCCAAGCGAAGTAAAGAACTCTGTAACATGGCTGAGATTGTGAAGTTTTCCCCACCCGGTTTGAGCAAATTGCCAACCCCAATAGAGTCGAATCAGCAACAGCAGAAGGCTTTGCAGCCTGTTGAGCACCGAGCCGAAAGTATGATGCGTGTTACGCACAAATGCGAGCATGGTTGGTGTCTCTCTCAAGGGATTGAAATTCTGCGGCTATGAGTTTATTGGGACTGAGCCAACGATTCAATATCGGGCGCGCAGATCCAACCCAGTTCTGCCCAGGTCGAAAACCACTCACGAACCATTTGCGGGCGAGCCTCCCACGCCATGCGAGAACCAGTAAATCCCGCCTCAATCGCCATCGCCAAAGCCTGTCCCCCGCGAATAGCTTTCAACGTCAGAAACTCCTCGTGAGCGAGTCGCCGATAGTAGACGGCCAGATCAACCCGATGAGCCGCGACCCAGGTTGGACGACGGCGCAGCCTCGGAATTAGCACCGGCGCATCATTGCCCAGATCGTGTTTGATTCCCGCTTCACTGGCCTGGCGCTTTTCGCGATCGTGCAGCGCCAGCACTAACTCATCGGTTTGATAGTTTAGCTCCACAAGCTGAATATGCGGCTGCAACGCAAGTCGCGAATCGGAGTCGAGCGTGGCAATCTGATCCAGCGTCAGCGGTGTCCGCTCCGCACCATCGAATGCCTCTATAAACGCCCACTCAACCCGCGCCACGTCGATCGCGAGCGCGTGACGTCGTCCCGTCAACTGCGGTTTGTCAGCAAGCCAATCGATCAGCTTCGATCCCAGATTGCGCAATGTGAACGAACGGCTTGGATGCACCGCCAGATAAGCGATTGAAAGCGCCTCGAATTTATCTCTTCCCAGCACAGCCAGCAACGCAGGAAAGTCCTCCGCCAATCCGCCGAGCACGCGAAACCAGTACTGGCGGTTGTAAATCTCGAGGCGTTCAAAAGCGCTCAACCTGCTGTTGGGAGCGATGAACGAAGCCGCTACATCGGTCATGGCACGTCCATCGGCAGCGCGCTCGCGCATCTCTGCATCGCGCGTCAGTGGCATCATGATGGCCGTGGCCATCTCGCGCTGCAGCTCAGACAGACTCATTGAACCATGGCTCATTTGGTCGCTCCCGCGAGTTCGCTCGGTTGCCGATGTAGATATCGTTCGGCCTTTTTCGCCTCCGCGTGAACTTCATCGAAGCTCGGAATGCGATCGTCCCATTCGAGCAGGGTTGGCGTCGGCCCGCAGCGTTCAATAGCGCGCGCGTAGAGCTCCCACACGGGGTCAATCACCGGATGGTCATGAGTGTCCAGAATGTATTTCTCATACTTCGAGTGACCTGCAATGTGAATCTGCGCCACACGGTGCGCAGGCACCGCATTCACATAGTCCATCGGCGCGAACTCATGGTTCATGGCCGAGACATAGATGTTATTCACGTCGAGCAGTATCCCACAATCGGCGCGTTCTACCACTTCCGTCAGAAACTCCCATTCGGTCATTTCAGAATCAGTGAAGGCTGCGTAACTCGACACATTTTCAACGGCCACCGGAATCTCAAGGTAATCCTGCACCATGCGAACTCGCTCGGCGGTTCGCTCCACCGCCTCCCAGGTATAGGGCAGCGGAAGTAAGTCATGCGTATAAGTTCCGTCGACACTGCCCCAGCAGAGATGGTCGCTAAGCCATGGTGTACCGGTGCGTCGAACAAGCTCCTTCAATCGGCGCAGATGCTCGGGATCGGGCGCGGTCACCGAACCGAAGTACATGGAGACTCCGTGCTGCACCACACGGTATTGCTCCAGAATCTGATCGAGCATGGCAAGCGGTCGCCCGCCATCGATCATAAAGTTTTCAGAGATAATCTCGAACCAATCCACCACCGGCTTTCGAGAAAATATATGCCGATAATGCGGAATGCGCAGACCGATTCCTACACCGTGATCTTGAAATGCATTAAAGCGGTTGCCGGCCATGGGGGCTTTCTCACTCCGTCAAATGTACTCGGGTAGACCAAGATGAATCGAGGCAAGGAATCAAAGGATCAGCGGTTGGTGAATAGCCGTCAGGTTCGGCATGCCAACACGACGACTGCTGACCCCTCGATGCCTCTGATAGCTAGGCGAACTTGGGTGGTTTGGAGCCGTCTGTGGCGCAACCGCCCTTGCCTTTGCAGCTATTCTTTCCCTTGCAGCCGTTGTCGCCGGCCTTGCAGCCGCCTTGTCCTTTACAGTCGTTTTTGCCTTTACAGGAGTGCTTTGCAGGCGCGTCGGAGCCGGCATAGCTCAGGCCGGCCTTGAGAGCCTTGACTGAGGCGCCGCTGGCAACGCCGTGGTTCACCGTCTGGGCTGCTACTGAGGTTCCGCCCATCAGGCCGGAGAGAGCTGCCGTCAAAAGCAATGCATTGATCTGGTTCTTCATGAGTGACCTCGCTGGGTTGGTTGGGGCGGATGGGGCTCCGCGGTTACTGCGACACAGGATCAGCCGCGATGGCTTAGCCTGCACAATCCTACTCCGCACATTAGGAGTAAGGACCTGGCGGAAAGGTTACAGCTAAAGCACATTAACTGAAAATGAAAATCTTTCCACCCGGCTCTCACAGTAAATGTACGGGGCCGAGCGAGAACGGATTGGTCGCCCTTCGGCCCATTTCCCCTGGTCGAGCCAACCCTCCAAATCAAAGTGGTCGCCCGCCTGGTCCGGGTTATACTCTGGTTCTGCGAACGAAAGCGGGGCCCGGTGGCTTGGTCGGATAGCGTGAACACAAAGGGATGGCGTGCGCTCAGTGGCGCGAGTTTCTTGCTTGCCCTCTTGCAGAGCATTTGCACAGCAGTATTGACAATCAGCGGCTTACGCGTAGCCATCGGCTTGTCTGCGCTCGCGGCAGCGAGTGGCGTCTATGCCCCTGCCCGCGGCTGGCATCAGGATGCGATTCGTATTCCCATGCTCTGGATCGCGACGATTGGGGCCCTCTTAAACCTGGCTGTCCTCGCTTGGATCTGGTACCTGCGCTCGCGACCCTCTGCACAATGGCGCCGCCGCGAGTTAAGCGTCAAAGAGAAGCGATCAGAAGGACTCCAGGTAGCGTTGGCAATTCTAACCCTGCTCCTTGTGGGCCTCGAGGTTTGGACACATCCCATGGTTCATCGCCCTGGACACGCGCCCTCAGCACAATCGCCTCACGCCGATTCCAGGCGCCCATCGCCATCCCCCAGTGAATTACCAGTGAAAGAAAAGGTGCAACATGCCGCATGATCTGGAGAACACAATTTCTCTTCTCGCGCGAACTCCCGTGGCCCTCAATGCGCTGCTGCGCGAATTGCCGGAGATCTGGACGCACCGCAACGAGAGCGCGAATACTTGGAGCGCATTCGATGTAGTCGGACACTTGATTCATGCGGAAAACAGCGACTGGATGCCACGGGTGCACAGCATCTTGCAATTCGGCGAAACCCAGACCTTTCCGGCTTTTGATCGATTGGGCCATCTGCGCGCGTGCGAGGGTAAATCGATGCCGCAGTTGCTTGATGAGTTCGCACATGCGCGCGAGGAGAACCTGGCCGCCCTCCGAGCTCTCGATCTTCGCTCTCAGGATCTCGGGTTACACGGCACGCATCCAGCCTTCGGCCCGGTCACATTGTCAGAGTTATTGGCTACCTGGGCCGCTCACGACTTGACACACCTGCACCAGATAGCAAGAGTGATGGCTTATCAATATCGCGAAGCCGTGGGCCCGTGGAGCCGCTATCTTGGCGTGCTGCAATGTGCCGGCCATAGCTCCGCTTCTTAGTGATTGAGAAAAGCGAATAATATACTCATTTGCGAGGGCACGGCCCCATCTAGCGCACCTATCGGAGTTATATAAGTCGCATATCTTCGGATCTATCGACTTATTCGTATTCACGCCTACTTCAGCACTTCCGCAATGCGCTCATGTAGTCGCTCGCTAAACCCGGCGGGCAGCTCAAAAACACGATCGTCCGCCACCAAAATCACGATATTCCTCGTCGAATCAAGAACTGCCGAGCAGATTTCACATGTCGCCAGATGCTGATCGATATGGGCGCGCAACTCCGCGTCCACCTCGCCGTCTATATAGGCCGAGATGTACTCCCAGACGTGTTGGCAATCGATCCTCATGCGCCCCACCCAAACAGCCTCTTTCGTTGAGGGCTGAATGCTTTCAAATGCGGCGCCAGGGTTTTCTGCAGCAGTGCGCGCGCCCGATGCAGTCGAACCTTCACCGCTCCCTCGGTAATCTTCAATACTTCGGCAGTTTCACGGATGTCCATTTCTTCGATGTCTCTGAGTAATACAACGTTACGGTAAATCTCAGGAAGTTTGCCAATGGCGTCGCGCAGCAACTCGCCCAGTTCTTTGCGTTCAAGGGCTTCAGTCGGAATTTCGCGCCAGCTCGTCAGGATCGCCGGCGTATAGTCCCCCGTCTGCTCATCCGTGCCCGCATCGAGCGAATCCTCGCGACGGCTGCCTAATTTGCGCAGGCGGCCAAGCCCCTCATTGCGTGCTATCGAGAGCACCCAGGTGCGAAACTGCGACTCTCCACGAAATAAATGAAGATTGAGGTACACCTTGATCACCGTCTCCTGCGCAACATCTTCCGCTTCGCCCTCATCGCCAAGTAACGACAACAGAAGAAAGAAGATGGAACGCTCGCAAGGGCGAATCAGGTCATGAAAAAGATGTTTTTCGCCGGCCAGAATGCGTCGTATGCATTCAGCGTCGAATTCCGCATTGGATGAGTTCGTCACGATCGTTCGGTGCTGGCGTTTGACTAGCTAATTCAAACCATTCGCATCCTTAAAAGACTACACGCCTCCACCCTTAGTCTCCGTTAGTCGGAGATGTTGCCGGCTTGAGAATAGACATTCCTTCACAAGTTTTTATAACGCGCCGGAATACTTTGGCGAAAAATGATACATTGGGCTGTACAATCTGCACGAGGAGACACATGGCCGGAGATATTCAATTAACTTGCAGCGATTGCGGGCAGGACTTTACCTTCACAGCTGCTGATCAGGCGTTCTTCCAGGAACGCGGTTACTCGACCCCCAAGCGTTGCAAGCCTTGCCGTATGGCGAAAAAGAACGACCAGGGGGGTGGAGGTTCCGGCTACCGTTCGGCTCCGGCACAGGGAACGCCTGTGATCTGTTCCGGCTGCGGTCAGCCTACAACAGTGCCCTTTGAGCCTCGTGGCGATCGTCCAGTGTTTTGCCGGGACTGCTATCAGGCACGCAAGGGCAGCGGTGGCGGCGGCGGTGCGGGTGGCGGAGCGTCACGCGGGCGAAGCCGGTACTAGCTCTCTCTTCGGTCCGATTCGAGCTTCTTAGATTGGACCGTTATTGTTCCCTTACCAACTCAAGCGCAACTCCAGAGAAGGAAGCTGAATCGGCGAACATTGCCTCTGGTGAAACTTGAGAGGCAGATTTTTTGCCCGCACTTTACGTGTGCCCAATGAGCTTGGAGCCTCACAGTCGCGCATGAGCAACTGCGAGGTTCCCATGCCTCCCACCGCCCCCGGACATGCGACTTCTGCCGTCCCGGCGGAGATACTGTCGCTATGATCCTGCTTCTCCTGCTTCCTGGCCTTGCGTTTGCCCTGATCGCCGCAGGGGTTCTCTATCAGGCTGTTGGCGGGCGACTCGACAGAAAGCGCCACTTCGGAGACGGCCGCTGCATAAACATCGGTGAGGGCCAAAAACTTTATCTTCGCGAAAAGGGCACTGGCAGTCCCGCCGTCATCTTCGAATCAGGCATCGCAGCCACTAGCCTTAATTGGCGTCGCATTCAAGATGCTGTTTCAGGCATGGCGCACACTGTGTCTTACGACCGCGCCGGCTTGGGATGGAGCGGCCCCTGCCGCACTTCTCGCACCCCGACAAACGTCGCCAGCGAACTCCGCAACCTGCTCCGTGCAGCCGGAATCCAGCCTCCCTACGTGCTCGTCGGTCACTCCTTTGGCGGACTCGTAATGCGCCGCTATGCGCTTTGTTATCCGGAGGATGTGGCAGGCGTCGTGCTCGTCGATCCCATGCGCATCGAAGAATGGCCGCCGCTTGATGCCGCAAAACAGGCTGCTCTCGATCGCGGCAAGCGAATGACCCGCTACGCCGTCCCTATTGCGCGCCTGGGGTTGGCGAGGCTGGCCGTTACTTCCCTTTTGTGCGGATCAGGCAGGGTCTCGCGCTGGCTCACTCACCTGGGCGGCGACAATGGCCGCCTCGTCATGGGGCGTCTCTCTGGCGAAATAAGCAAGTTCCCAAAAGAAATATTACCCGTGATGGCAGCCCACTGGTCACGCCCAACGTTCTACCACGGAGTCTACTGGCATATGGTTGCAGTGCCCGACACCGTTCGCGAAATCCAAACTGCAGGCCCGATTTGCGATGTCCCCGTCACGCTCCTCACGCCGGGTCGCGCAACCGCGTTGACCGACCGCCAACTGCAGCAGATCGGCAACCATGTGCGACAGTTCATTGCCCCAGCCAGCGCCCACTGGATCCATCTGGACGAGCCTGAGCTCGTCATCGACGCAATCCGCAGCATGGTCCAAGCCTCGACTCAGCACCAGGCAAACATGCTGGTCTGAATCGGCGGCATCTACGCCCTCGTTGATAAAACGCGAGTTACATCCAATGTCTTACCGTAAGACAGCAACCACTTCACCGTCTTACATCGCTTTCACCGCCCTGGCCTGATAGCAGGCTCGTCAATCCCGGCGACTTACTTCTTCTCCCCAGACATAAACGTTGTCCACGGTCCCGAGGGCATGTCTTTGAGAATCGGTCTCAGATAGCCATACTCGGGATGAGCCGCAAGAAACGGTGCAGCCAGGAAGTCTTCCCCACACGGATGGCCCGCATGGGCAATCAGCGACATGTGAGCCGCCAAGTCTGAATCCGCAACCTTTCCCGTCACCGCGCCGCCTGGATAATACGGCGCCCAGCCCCACTCCGGAATGCCGGCCTTCACCTTATCGACATGTCCGCAAAGAGACCTCTGATCGGCCTCAACTTTTCCGGTATAGCTATCGTCGTGGTCGGCCATCAATCTCTCCGCCAGAGCAACGTCGATTCCGCCCTTCGAGTCCGCCACCTTCTTTTCGAAAGTAATCCGACGCGCATTCGGGGAACTGCCCAGGTTCTCTGGATCGAATCCATCTGTCTCATTCTTGATCAGTTGCGGATCACGCGCGAAGTTCGTGCTGACAAAGTAGCCGTCCTTCGTTCTCCACAACGGCGTGTTCTTCAGACCCAATTCCAGATAAGCGACTTCGCCCGTCTTCCGGTCGCCGATCAACCAATCGTTGGCATATCCTCCGTTGTTTCCGTCCTTGATAATGGCCACGTACTCATCGATTGAGCTGCCGTATTGCAGGGCCTTGCGCGCCCGCACGAACTCCGGTTTGCCTGACGGGTCCCAACCCTCAAACTGCGTAATTGTGGTCTCCGTAACCAAAAGCCCCGCATCGTTAATCCCAAAGTCGTCCTGGCTTGCGATGTTGCCGGCAACACCATCCATGAGAACGCGGTGGCCCTTGGCCGGCTGGATATCGAAAACCACCGTCCATCGCGATCCCTCCGCATAGCTCGACCAGTTGTTGTGAGCGATCACGATCTTGCCGCCCTTGGTATAGTTTCCAGTCGCGATAAAGGCGGAGCAGCGCCCCTCCGGCAAAATGTGCGGAGCATTCACCGCATGTTCCCGTTTATCGAGCCACGGAACGTAGTATTGAGGCAATTCGATGCCGCCGTTTAGCGCCACAATGTCCCAAACATCCAGTTTGCTTCCCTTCGACTCAACGCCTTTCGCGATGCCCTCCAATTCCTGCTGATATTCGAAATCTATATGAGGCCAAAGCTGCTTGCGCGCGGCATCGCGATAAAAGTCCCAGTTGCGCTTGGTGGCATGCATGCTCTCCAGTTTGATCACGCCCACCATGTCCTCGATCTCGGCTGACAGCAGTTGTCCATGCTCAAATCCGATCTGCGCCGGGCTGCCCTCAAGGTGAACATAGGTCCAGCCACCGCTTTCAAAGCGATATCCGGGCGAAGCAGAACTAGCTGTGTTTGATGGGGTGGGACTCGGAGTCCCTTGGGCCGGAATAGCTTGGGATGTGACAACCAGCAGGATAAGGCAAGAAATCGCGTGCAGCTTGAGCAAGGGGGACATCAGAGATTCCTCCGGATGCCCTGAACATATCACGGCATGTCGCCGTTATAAGTTCTTGTTTACGTTTACCTCTTGATCCGCCGATACACCGCTTAACCTAGTGCTTCTTGGCTGGCTTATGGACAGGCTTCTTGGCTACAGGTTTCAACGGTTTCTTGGGCGAAGAAACCTTGGCTGGCTTCGCCGCGTGCGACGACTTCGTTTTAGCCGGCGCGGGCTTGGCTGCCGGTTTCGCGGCGGGTTTGGCTGGCGATTTAGGAGGCGTCTTCAAGGCCGCCTTGGCAGTCGGCGGCTTCGTCGCCTCTGATTTGCTTGCCTTTGACACCGCACTCGCTGGGCCAGCCTTTTTCGCATCCGCTGCCGCGCCTGATTTCAGCGCAGACGAAGCGCCGCCGGCTTTTGGCTCAGCCGGCTTGGGCGATTTGTCTGCCTTAGTCTCTCCCCCTGCCTTGGAATGCGTTGGCGGCTCGTCACCGCCCTTGAATGTCCCCGCAGATTTCGCCGGTTTCGATGCTTCCGTAGTCTTCGGCCCGCGCTTCGATGGCGGAGGCTCCGGCTCATCGTCGTCTGAGTCATCGTCATCGGAATCAATATCTTCCGGTTCGGAATCATCCGGACCATCGGGCTCAAGATCGACCTTCGGAATGCGAATATTCACAGCGATGTCGTCGTCATCATCGCCGCCCATATCATCCAGATCGTCATCGCCGTCAATCGAATCCTCGGAATCCTCATCCTCGTCGTCGTAGCTGTCTTTCTTGGCCTCAGCACCGCGTTTCGCGCGGGTCCGCTTGATCGTGACCTGCGGAGGCGGTGCGGGCGGTGAATACGGCTCCAAAAACGCCCGCATCTCTTCGGGCGTCGCTAGCTCGCCATCAATCAGCTTGAGGAAGATCGACTGCACGATTTCGTTGTAGTTCGGTAGATCCGGCTTAATCCGCATCTCTTGCATGAGCGCGTGCGGTACACGCTGGCGAGTCTCCGGCCAGACCTTGAGGAACAGGTTAAAGCGTTCCTTTACCGTCTTGTCCTGGCTCGTAAACCCAAGCCAGAGAATTGCTTCCGGATCATAGCTCGTGAACAGCTTGAAGGATATCGACGGTGTCTGGTTTTCCTTGGCCAAAACCACCTTGGCAAATTCTGCCGCCAGCGTGTCGAGGCTGTTCCACTCCTCCACAAAGCCCGGTCGCAGCATCAGCTTCTTTAGCGCGGAGAGATCTTTAGCCGCCAACTTGGCCGTCAGCAGTTGCATCTGCGCAGCTGAAACGTCCGCGTGAACCCCCTGAACCAGCAGCTCAACCACCAAATCATGCAGCGATTTCAGCTTGTCTTCGTCAGCCTTTGCGGGCGTCCATGGCGCGAACAACACCGCCATCCAGCCTTCCGCGTCCAAAGCATGCAGAATCTTGAACCCATCGTCTTCGTGGCCGATTTGCTCCAATTCCCGGCTGCGCGCCTTGTCGGAGAGGAATTCGATGACCCCTTCGCCCTTGGCGTTCTCATAGCGAGTTTGAGTTTTCGGGTCGAGTTCCCACCCCAGGCGGCTCTTATACCGCGTGGCACGGATTAGTAAAGACGGCTCCTCGAGGAATCCGTAGTTCGACACCAACCGCAAACTCCTCGCTTCTATGTCCGCAGCTCCATTCAGGGGATCCATCAGCAGCCCGAACGAGCCTTCATTGAGCGAGATGGCCATGGCGTTCACGGTGAAGTCCCGCCGCCGCAAATCTTCCTGGATTGAAGCCGAGTGGTAGACAGGCTGGCCGGGCTTCGGATACTCGACCCGATGCGTGCTCACCACGTCCACTCGCACAGTACCGGGAAAGCAGAGGTATAGTGTCCGCGACACTTCATCCTCACCCCAGACTTTGCCACCGACCTTCTCGATGATGTCTTTTAGTTTGAGAGCATTGCCGTGTACTGCGACTTCAAGATCGCGCACCGCATGGCCACTGGTCAGGTCGCGTACCGCGTCCCCAGTGAGAAATAGAATCATCTCGGCTTCTCGAGCAGCGTCGCGCAGATGGTGCAATGCGCTCTTCTGGTCTGCTGAGAGCCGATGTTCTAAAAGGTAGATATAGTCGGGCATTCCGTCGCCTACTTCCAACAACCCGTTACCCGTCAAGTAGCTGATGCTGTTATGCTTACGCCATCACCGGGCAGAGGTCGCAAAGCTGTACCTTATCATAACTTGGCCGCCTTGGCTAGAGTGGAAAGAGGCTATGGCCCAGGCTGTTTCTCTCCCAGTCAACCTTCGAGCCGTGCGACAATCCAGAGCGATGGCCTCCATTCGCAAACCGGTGATTGTGCGCAAGTTTTCGCGTGACTGGTGTGCCGGTTATGCGCGGGCCGATTTCAGCCAGGACGCGCCCGAACTTGAAATTCTCGACATCGGTGGTCGTGTGTTGCACTTCGCCTGGGAAACGGTGAAGTGGGTTTGTTATGTGCGTGATCTACCGGGCGCTTCCGGCGATCAATCAAATCCGGAACGTCTTTTGCACAAGCGGTTTACGGTACGCCCTCGGACTGCCGGACTGTGGTTGCGAATGAAGCTGACCGACGGCGATGAACTGGAGGGACTGGCAGCCAACGATCGTTCCCTGGTCGAAGGAGCCGGCTTGCTGCTGACGCCACCCGACATGCGCTCCAATACACAACGAATCTATGTCCCGCGGCAAGCTATCCAAACCTTGGAGGTTGTCAGCTTGATTGGAGCGCCTGGTCAGCGTCGAGCGGGTGGCGGAAGGGGCATTACCGAGCCACAGCCCGAGCTTTTCCCCGATCGCACCGACCAGGAATAGTCACCGATTCTGCGCGGCTCAATCCAGTACAATTTTATCGATGACCCTAGGTGAATTGGCAACGTTGTTGGGCGCGGAGTTGCGCGGCGATTCCAATCTGGAAGTGACTGGTGTTAAAGGGATTGAGGACGCTGGCCCCACGGATATCACCTTCGTCGCCAATCCCCGCTATGCCGGTTTGGCTCGAAAAACTCAGGCGGCCGCGGTGTTGGTCGAGCCTAACTTCATTGAAATCAATACGGCTACGCTTCGGATCGCGAATCCCTACTATGCCTTCTCGCGTGCGCTGGCGGTTTTTTATCAGCCTCCTACGTATGCGTCCGGCATTCATCCGACAGCGGTGATCGACCCGTCGTCAGAAATCGGAGAGGGATCTCATATTGGCGCTTATGTCGTGGTGGGTCAAGGGGTTAAGGTTGGACCTCATGCCACCCTGCTGCCTCACGTGGTGCTTTATCCAGGGGTGACCGCCGGCAGCCATCTTTTCGCCCATGCGCATGCCGTGGTTCGCGAAAACTGCATTCTCGGCGACCATGTAACGCTCGAAAACGGCGCAATTATTGGTGGAGATGGCTTCGGTTTTGCCAAAAATGAGGCTGGAAAGTGGCAAAAAATCCCTCAATCCGGGCCTGTAAAACTGGGAAATAACGTCGATGTGCAGTCGAACGCATGCATCGATCGCGCCACGGTCGGCTCGACCGAAATCGGCGACGGTAGCAAGGTCGACAATCTGGTGCAGGTCGGCCACGGATCGCGGGTGGGCGAGAACACTCTGCTCTGCGCGCAGGTCGGACTGGCCGGCTCGTCGGTCATCGGCAACAACGTAATTCTCGCGGGCCAGGCCGGCGTCGCAGGCCACTGTTCGCTGGGCGACGGGGTGATCCTGACGGCGCAATCGGCCGTGTCGCACGACGTGGCGCCAGGCAAAATGATTTCCGGCTCACCTGGCTTCGACAACAGGGTTTGGCTCCGAGCTGTGTCCATTTTTCAGCGGCTTCCGGAGATTTTGAAGCGCCTGGACCGAGTCGAGAAAAAGCTCGCGGCTAGTACTGAACCTATTGAAAAGATTGGTGGCGAATGACGCCGCGCCCCTTGATCGTTGGCGTGTTTGGACTGGCAGCGGTGCTGATTTGCGGTTGCCGTTCTCACCACATCGATACCACCATCGAAAATCGGACGGGCGGCCCGATTCGGCTGCTCGAGGTTGATTATCCCAATGCCAGCTTTGGAGCGGATTCCCTGGCTCCCGGCGCGGTCATGCACTACCGCATCCAGGTACAAGGCGACGGGCCGCTTAAGGTGCAGTACACGGCGTCCGACGGTCACCAGCCCCAGATCAACGGTCCGGCGCTTGCGGAGGGACAGGAAGGCCAGTTCGAGATCGTTTTGCTTCCCGACGGCAAAGCGGAGTTTCATCCCCATCTGGATCCGAATCCGTAAGTTCCTCCCGATAACAGGCATTTGCTGGATCAGCACTCAACGAAAGTGGCATCGCGAGCACTGCACCAACCCATCAAGTCTCCGATAAAGAAAGCAGGAGGGCCGATTGGGCTCGAATCCTGCGATCACGAAGGGCCGTCCTAGGCCAGCCTGGCAGCGGAAACATAGTTACGCCCTGCGCCTGGGAGTGTGTTTTTCATTCATTTTGACGGCAACTCTGCTTGCCAATCTGACTCGGGTCGACATCTCCCGCCCCAACCTGCTCTGGGTATCAAACGGCCTGCCCCTGGCGTATCTTTTGCTTTCACCACGATGGCGCTGGCGGCCATACCTGGTCGTATCGTACGCGGCAATCATTCTCAGCAGCGCCCTGATTCACGAGCAATGGCGAGTCAATCTTACGTTCAACACCCTGGGCATTCTCAAGGTGTGGGCCATCGCCCATTTCATGCGCGGAAAATCGACCCAATTACCCCGATTTACAGAAAGACGATACTTTCGTCGCTTCGTAGCAATCGGAATCTTCGCCGTACCAGGGAGCATGGCCCTGGTGGGCGCAGGTGTGTTCTTTTCGGCTTTGCATTTCCCCGGCTGGTCCGTTTCGTTGCGGTGGCTGATCTCCGACATCCTGGGACTTGCGGTGGTGACTCCTGCTGCAACCGCACTGTTGCAATGGCGATTTCGTGGCTCGATCAAGCTCCGAGACAATTCAAGCTATGTAGCACTATTGATAATCGTTACGTTCATCGCTTGCACCCAGAACAGTGTGCCGATCTTGCCCTTGATTCTTCCGCTCTTGCTCTTGATTTTGCTGCGAATGGGGCTGGGCACGGCCATGTTGGGGACGATTTTCGTCACAGCGGTTGCGACTTCGACCACAGTCCGGGGCATGGGGCCGTTCGTCATCCTCTCATCGGGCATGCTGGACGACGCCAGTTTTCGTTTGCAGGTGTTTCTTGCAGCAATCGTTCTCATGCTCTACTCCGCTTCGGTGGTCGTGGAGACCCTGCTCCAAACGCAGGTACGGTTGCAGCGGACGGCTGCCATTCACGCGCTCGTGACAGAAAACTCCCGCGATATCATCGTCGTCGCCGACCTTAAAGGCAAGCGAAGCTACTTGTCCGGAAGCGCCTCGATGTGGGGCGGATGGTCACGCGAGGAACTGGTAAATATGACAGGTTTGGAGCTGGTGCATCCTGATGATTTGCCGAGGGCGGTAGCGTTAGTGGGGAAGATGCAAGCAGGTTTCGACGGAGACATTCTCGAATGCCGGGTGCGAAAGAAGGACGGCGACTATGTCTGGGTCGAAGCCAGTCTGCGTACGATTCGCGATCCGGACACGTGTGCTCCTTGCGGCATTCTCAACATAGTGCGGGATATTTCGGAGCGCAAAGGCGCAGAGCAGGCCCGTGAATTCCACCTCTCCCTGCTCAAAGCGATTCAAGATGCATCGCTCGATGGAATTGTGGTCGTGAACAACCACCGAAGGGTCGTTTCCTATAACAAGCAGTTCCTGGAAGTTTGGCACGTGGCGTTGCCGACGATTTCGCTCGGTCAATCAGAAGAACAGATTACATACGACGACGGCGCGCTGTTAACGCAAACAATGGGTATGGCCAAGGATCCGAAGGGTTTCATCGAGCGCGTGGAAGAGCTTTACGGACATCCCGAAATTGACGATCTATGTCAGCTCGAGTTGCAGGATGGTCGGACGCTTGAGCGCTATTCAACCAGTCTGAAGGGCGAAGGCGGCAAGTTCCTGGGCAGGGCTTGGTTTCTTCGGGATATTACCGAGCGCCAGCGTGCCGAGGAGGAACTGCAGCGGGCCTACCACGCCCTGGAAGAACTGGCGACCGTCGACGCGCTGACAGGGATTGCGAATCGACGCCGCTTTGACGAATGTCTGAATGCCGAGTGGCGGCGTGGTTTGCGAGAGCAGAAGCCGCTTTCGATCGTAATGATGGACGTGGATCTTTTCAAACTGTTCAACGACACGTACGGGCATTTGCGAGGGGATAGTTGTTTGAGGCAGGTGGCTGATTCTGCAATGGATGTGGTAACGCGACCGGGAGATCTGGTGGCCCGGTTCGGGGGCGAGGAGTTTGCCGTTATCTTGCCCAATACCAAGCAAGAGGGAGCGCTGCGGATCGCCAATGAGATTGTGACAGCCCTTCGCCATCGTAACTTGGAGCATCGCGGAAGCCCCCACAACTTTGTCACGATCTCGGCGGGATGTGCGACGATGGTTCCCCAATTTGGCGCTCGGCCTACAGATCTGATCGAGACTGCCGATAACGCGCTTTACCGGGCAAAACGTCGCGGGCGCAACTTGGTGTGCGGTGATGAATCACTTCGCCCGTCAGTGGCGAATATCAACAAGTAAACGACTGAAACCGGAAGAGTTTCATCTGGTTGTATACCGGTAAGCGCAGAGATCTCAATGGTGACTCGACCCTGGCCAGCAAGTCAAAGTCTTCAAAATAAAGCAATTGTGAAACTATACGATTTCTCAGATAAGTTCGAGCTTTAGCAAAGTTACCCGTCCGAATCCCCGGTCTGAGGATCTCCATCGCCACCATTGCCGAGGCCTAAGTCGCGACGGAGATCTTCATCCCCGCTATCGCACCATGCTCTGGAAAAGCTGCGACTTGAGCAAGCTATTGAAGTCGGCATCGGAAGCCGCGAAATGAACCGCGAGTTTTCCGGCGGAAGAGCTGACGTCTGTGTTTGCCAGGGCAGCCTTCTCTG